>Ga0163215_100169_pt1 | contig 171902 bp, 142 predicted proteins | sample SynspAceP_FD_185934 | JGI IMG/M metagenome (GOLD analysis project Ga0163215, IMG submission 185934) | Saline lake microbial communities from Ace Lake in Antarctica - Synechococcus sp. Ace-P (Hybrid Assembly) | ecosystem: Environmental > Aquatic > Non-marine Saline and Alkaline > Saline | place... | reverse complement strand
TGGATACGCTAGAGCAAGCTGACCCCTCTACCTGGGGTTAAAAATGGTCAGAGAATGCATCTGCCGTTCTGTCGGATGCTGACCCCTCTACATTAAAAAAGATAGTCAAATTTTGGGTCTAGATTGCTTTTAAGCGATCCTTGTTATTAGTTATTCTAGAGCAAGCTGACCCCTTTGATTATTATATTTTGGTTTTACTTGATGGTTTATTAACCATCAAAAGATAGTCTATGGCTGGAAAACCAAAACGTATGAGTCAAGTAAAACAACTGTTACGAATGCACCATCAAGGTAAAGGCTATAAAACGATAGCTAGAACCCTTGGAATTAGCAAGAACACGGTAAAGAACTATGTAAGAAAGGTCAAGATCAGCCGTATCCCCATAGCCACGCTTCTTGCATTAGAAGACCCAGAGCTAGAATCCGCTTTATTATCGGGCAATCCAGCCTACAGGGATGAGCGGTACCTGCCTTTAAGGGATAAACTGGAGTATTACACCAAAGAACTGAAAAAGGTAGGCGTAAACCGAATGGTCCTATGGGAGGAATATAAAGCGCAGCATGTTTGCGATCATTATTGTTACAGCCAATTTTGCTCTATTTTACGTAGCCATCACCGAGCAGGCAAACCCTCTTTGGTATTGGAACATGCCCCTGGCGATAAGCTTTATATTGATTTTGCAGGCAAGCTTTTATCTTACATCGATAGGGAAACAGGGGAAGAGATTAGCGTGCAGGTTTTTGTAGCCTGTCTTCCTTATTCCGACTATGGTTTTGCCATGGCGCTGCCCAGCCAAAAGACAGATGATTTTATCCATGCACTCCAATGTTGTTTGAAAGATATAGGAGGGGCACCCCAAACCTTGGTTCCTGATAACTTAAAGGCGGCCATTGTAAAAGCTAGTAGATACGAGCCTAGTATCAATAGGGTATTGGAAGACTTCGCCAATCATTACGGAACTACCGTAACGCCGGCCAGAGTACGAAAACCTCAAGATAAAGCCTTGGTGGAGAACCATGTCAAACTGATCTACTCCCGTGTGTATGCCAAAATACGCAACCAACAATTCTTCGATATACTCTCACTCAATAAAGCAGTAGCACAAAAAATGCAGGCGCACAACCAAACCCGTATGCAACGTAAAGACTATTCTAGGGTAGAGAAGTTCATTGCCGATGAGAAACAAGTATTGTTACCCCTGCCTACTCAAGATTTTGAAGTAAAATATTATAAAAGCCTAAAAGTAGCGCATAACAACCATATCTATTTGAGTAACGACAAACACTATTACAGTGTGCCTTTTGCTCATATAGGAAAACAAACCAGGGTCATCTATACCAGAAGTACGGTAAGGATATTCGGGGATAATGGAAACCTTATCGCGATGCACCCCAGAGGGCTTAAGAAATCAGGATATACCACCCAAAAAGATCATTTATGCTCTACCCATCAATATTACAAGCAACGTAGCCCGACCTTCTATATGCAACGAGGCTACCTTCATTCAGAAACCCTTTACCAATATATCGAGGCACTATTCAAACAGAATAAATACCCAGAGCAGCTCTACAGAACTTGTGAAGGGATTTTAAAACTCTCCAAACAAACCAATCACCAGAAGTTTATCAAAGCTTGTCAGATCGCTATCAAATGCACCAATTATTCCTATGGTTTTTTAAAGCGAATCTTAGAAAACAAAATGGTAGAGGCCAACGATGATGGTCAAGTAGTCCAAAGTCCATTGCCAAAACACAATAATATCAGAGGAGCTAGCTCCTATAAATAACAATGAAAAATAGCTATTAATTTAAATCAATAACAAATGACGAACATTGAAACTCAACTAAAACAATTACGCTTAATGGGAATGTCTGATCGCTGGGACGCCTTTATCGAAACTAGAGAACAGCATCAACTATCGCTAAGCGAAGGACTGGAGATGCTACTACAAAGCGAACAAGAGGATCGTTCCAATAGACGCTTTGAGCGGCTAAAAAGAACCGCTAAGTTTAGATATAGTGCCACTATAGAAGAAATAGGTTTTACCCCTGTTAGAGGCCTGAACAAATCACAGATCAGCGAACTGGCTACCGGGCAGTACCTTGTCAAAGGGGAATCTGTACTTATTACAGGAGCTACAGGATGTGGCAAAAGCTTCATAGCCTCTGCTTTAGGGCACAGGGCATGCGCCCAAGGCTCCAAAGTACTTTACTTCAATGCGCAAAAATTACTGGCACAAACCAAAATGGCAAGAATCGATGGAAGCATATTTAAACTCTTTGGGCGTATTGCCAAAGTGGAGCTACTGATTCTTGATGATTTTGGATTAGCCAATCTAGACAAACAACAACAAATGGATCTTATGGAAATCATTGAAGATAGGCACGGGAGATCATCCACTATTATTGCCAGTCAACTTCCGGTAGCTTCTTGGTATGAAATCATAGGGGAAGCAACCATTGCAGATGCCATTTTAGATCGCTTGGTGCACTCATCACATCGCATTGAACTCAAAGGAAATAGTCTTAGAAAAAAACTGTAATATTGTCATGTCTTATCTTTTGTAAACCAAAATAGCAAGAGGGGTCAACATCACTAGAATGGGGGGTCAGTATCTATAGAATATCCAGCTTTATCTCAATTTTTTCTATTCGAATCATTTTATCATCATTTAATGGATAATTTATTTTGACTTTCTATCCTACAAGGTATTCATTGGGTCTATTCAATAAAAGGACATGGTTTTGACCTTACCATATTTTAGGAATTTTGTCAAAATAACCCTTTTGATGTGACCTAAGGTGTAACATGAACTTTGGCATTCGGGAGTTATGATATTTTCTATAATCAAACCATGAAAAAATAAAAAATGGAATCCCTAATTGGTTCTGGAAGTAGTTATGGAAGATTTATAGATATATATTGAAAGTTTGCCAAGCTAGTGATCAAGGCTATTCATTTTAAAAGGGAATCGAACCCTCTCAAAACGATTCCGGAATATCTTTTTAATAACGGTAGGTGCCAGCCTAAAAATTCATTTTTCATACTTATGCCGCAATTTAATCAAGCCGCATTTGCCCTGTCCATGTAGTATTTGAAAAAATAGGGTATCCCTCCTGTCGGGGGAGCCCACCACAATTTTTTAAAATCTCCACATGGACCTATCCCCACCGCTACGCTCCTGTTGATTTTTTTCGCCGCATAATCTTAAAAATATACTATTATGAAAGACATTCGAATCGCAACCTTTAAAGATTTCGTTGGTGAGTTAACGGCCATATACAGGAGAACTGAACTGCCCAGTTTTCAAATAACCTCTTCCAGTTCCGTGAGGGAGTTCATATATCCCTTCTTTGACGATGTAATGGACGATCACGAAGAAGTGAAGGTCATACATTTGAACCGTAAAAATCAGGTGGTGAACATACACCATCTTACATCTGGCACCGATAATGGTTGTCTAATTTCGACAAAGGATGTATTGCGACATGCCATCTTGATCAAGACAAGCTCCCTGATCCTGGTCCACAACCATCCATCGGGAAATCTGAAACCTTCAGAAGCAGATAAACAAATCTCCAACAAATTGAGGGAAGCCTCTAAGTTGTTAGACATATCAACCCTTGACAGTATAATAATCACCAGGGAGGGATATTTCTCCTTCGCTGATGAAGGGCTTTTTTAAGTCCTTCATTTTGACTAAAATATATCGTTTAAATTGTACGCTTTTGAGTACATTTGTAATAAGCTCAAAAATTTCTATCACTATGGATTATAAGTTTGTAACCCTCAGAAATTGGTTGTTGGAACGGGAAGCTCTCTCCATTAGGAAGTTGGAGGAAAACTGTAAAATGCCAAAGGATACCCTACGGCATTTCCTGAATGAACGAAGGAACTTTCCTGAAAAGCATTATGAATCTCTATTGAAAGAGTTGGTAAAATATGGGTTTCATCGGGATTAAATCCTTTATTTAAGAATTTATAGAAACAAAACCCTAAAGCCAGAGCCATGAGGCCTCACAGGGCAACAGGTATTGCACTAAAGGGTAGTTGTAAATTTATGGAAGTTTAATTAAATGAAGATATAATTAGAGTTTTAATGATTGCCATACCTTCGCTGATAATATTTATCTTTATGCAAAGGTCTAAAACATGTTCTTATGAAAATTATTACTAATGTTTTGCTCATTTTTTTTAGTTTGTTATTTTTTGCATGTAGTAATGATAATGACAATGTTTCAGAGTCTGACAGGGCTCAAGCGCTTCTGGGCCAATGGGAATATCAATCTATTATGACCGATAGGGCAGTGGATATCAATGGGGATGGAACGGTAAATATCGACTTGTTCAATACGCAAGAAATTAGGCAATGTTTAAAGGATAACCTTACTTTTTTTACAAAAATGGGCGTAGGGGAGAAAGGGGCATACGCTATCAACGAAAATGGCTTGTCATGTGATGACCAAGACCCTTATTCAACTATTGATGAGGATAGCTACCAACTAATAAATAATTCGATTATTCAATTTGAAATGAGAAATGAGATGCGCATTCTCGAGCTTAACAGAAATATGCTGCAAATTGAAACAAATGATAATTTAGGTGGTCAGAATGTTATTGTAACAATCACATATAAGAAAAGCTAGTTATAATAAAATTTATACACGAATAATATTTCCAGTAGCTTTTACGCTCCATTGCCCATTAGAATCCAGAACCCTTACTTCATAGGGCTGGTCTTGATAACGAAGTCTATTTTCCCTCGGTTCTTCCTCTAGTTCAAAATAGCGTTCAACACCTGATCCTCTGGCATCGTTGTAATTGAATAGCATTGTATCCCATCTACTAGTATCTCTGTTGAAGATACGAACCTCCACCTGTTGTAAGGTGGCACCATTATAAGCTTCTGAACAATTGGCAGCAAAACAGGTATATATGCGAACCACGTAATCACAGCCATTAAGACCACCACATCGGATATTATGCTTCTCTCCTTTGACAGCTGCTGTTGGCTTTTTAAGCATTATAATGGATTCACTGGTAGTCTGTGATATATCGGTGGAGTTTTCGACACGAAAATTAATAGTAAAACTGTCGTCGATTTGTGGATAAAACTGCATCGCAACAGAACCGTACTCCAAGGGAATAACCTCACCTTCCCTGTATATCCTTCCCCGATGGTTGATGTACCCACCGTTCATATCGGCAAATTCAAAGGTCAATTGGTACATGACCGTTGAATCGTGCCCAGAGGTGGCATTTGTTACCACGTTTAATAGAAAGGGTTGATTTTCATATTTATCGTGGGACGGCTGGCCGATGGTAAGATCAAAAAATTCTTCATATTTTTCGAAATTGATATTTACATCTGCTGTTTTTTCAACTTCAGAAGATGATCTGACCGTAAATTCAATATTATGGTTGGATTCAGATATTCCTGTATACCTTCCTTGGAAAGAGCCAACTGGAACGTTAAAACTTTCTCCTGCAGCATAGGTATCGCCTTGATATTCAAAGCTACCGTTACTACTTCCCGATGAAAAATACATCACATAGGTATCACCTCCAATGCCCAATTCGGTAATATTGAAATTAATAGCCACAATTTCTCCTGTATAAACCTGTGAGTGTGTCGCATTTGCAGTAAAATTATAATTCTTTGGTGTTACGTCGATGGATAAAGTAACCGTTTTTTCAAGACCGGTATCGTTTTGAACATAAAAAGTCAAATTGATACTGCTCTCGTCGGTGCCTTCCAGGCTCCAGTTGAAATTTCCTTTGGGAACATCATAAATATTCCCTGCACTCACTTCTGTGCCATTTTCATTCTTGATGAGGGCATTTCCGTTTAAGCTATATCGCATGGTATATTCGGAAGAACCGATACTTTCCGAAATGTTGAAGTTAAGCGAGGTGATCTCGCCGACTGAAATATCGGTTTTTTGACTCCCTCCAGTGAACAAGAAATCCACTTGGTTGTAGTTGACCGAAGTATTTGCAGTATGTGTAACATTCGCACTTGATTCTACACTCAGTACAATATCATGCTGACCAGCTTGAGTACCTGTATAGACTACATTGTTATTGTTTGGGCCAAGTTGAAATTTTTCGCCTGGACCATATTCCGTTCCGTTTACCCGCAATGAGCTATTCTTGCCGGATGAATAAAAGGCTTCATATGTATCATTGGTTCCTTCAGGTATTTCATTGATATCGATAATTACATTTACAGGTAAATTCGCAAATTCCGAAGTCTTCGATGGGGTTATATTTACAGTAAAATCGTTCTGTTTGGTTTCAAGGTCAATATTGACCGGCCCCACTTCTTGCCCGTAATTGTCGGTTACAATAAATGATATCTGGTGCGAACCTAAATTTTCGGGATAATAATAAAGTGAAAAGTTACCAAGTTCCACTGGATAGCCTGTTGAGTTCTGTAGAGTGTTGCCATTGATCCCGGTCAGCCGTCCGTTGCCCTCCACAATTTCATAGGAAATATTGTAATCTATATTCTCTGTGTTGCCATTGGATTTAATATTAAAATTGAATTGAGTGCGCTCATTTAAAAAAACTGAATTGCTTTCCGAATTACCGGAAAAAGTAAATGGAATGCTCGCCACCTCGATTTCAACGCTGTCCTGTTTTATCTGTCCATTGGAATCCCTCACATCAAAGAATATTGTCCGTTTTCCCAGTTCAGTACTCGTAAAAGTGAAATTGTAGGAATTGGGTATTATAGGTCTATATTTACCTGGATCCATTACACCACCGTTCTGGTCGCGCACGGTACCTGCACCTTCGCTAGTAGGTGAAAAGGAATGGGTAATTTCATATGCTACGTCAGATTCTTCGTCTTGGGTCCTCAGATCTATGGCGATGGCCAAATTAGTATTCAATTCCACTTGGGTCGATGCAGCAGTGGCATTAATTGTAAAGCCGAGGTTAAGTACAGTAAGAAGAAGAACCTCGGTCAAGCTAGCACCATCAGGAGCTTTGGCCGTAACGATTAATCGATGTTCCCCCAAGGTATCCGGCAGGTATCCCATCTCCGAAATTCCTTTTGGTAAGCTAAATGGTTTTCCAGCATCAAAAGCTTCTTCTTTCAAATAGAGTTTCCCAGTTCCATTTTCAATCTGATACGTTATTTCAAATTCCCCTTTATTATCTGGGTTTTCGGTTTCCTTATCCCTAAGTAGTGTTACGTTCACAGGATTCTTGGAATTAATGATAAAATCGTTGACCCCTTTGTTTAGCAAAAAGCTAAAACTGGCGTATTTAGCATAGTGCAATAGTTCCAATTTTTTCTCCCTGGCATTTGAATCCCATGCAATGAAGTTAATTTTATGCATGCCTGTATCGATGGCTACATAATTATATGACCACTGCTTGTCGATAATGTTCAGCGTATCATTATCACGGATAGTATCGCCTGCCATGTTCATGAAGTATCCCTTGCCCTTCAAAGTCGTATATCGCGCATAATAATGAACAGTACTTATTTCTTTTTCAGGAACAATTGAAAATAAAGTTCTGGCACTTTCAAAAACGAAACTGGTTTCCGGCTGTTCAATGGAGAAATTGAAATCAAAATCATCCAAAATAATATCCTCAAAATCCTTGCTACAAGCAATGATAAGCACTGATATTAAGGCAACAAGCCCCAGTACTACTTTAGTTACTCTATTGTAGTTTTTCATCTTCAAAGTGTTTAGAACAGAAAATAGCGAAGACCGATTCCGACATAAGGATAAAAATTTCCTACATCGCTATTGACGTGATAGTATTCGTTGGCCTTTAGTAGAAAGGAGAAATCATTGCTGAGGGTTATTTCCCCTTCCAGTCCCAAATAGGCTCCATATATAAATTGACTTTTAGCATCTATGATCGCTCCGTTCTCAAGCAAGTTGCTGCCATTGTTAATGACCTCGTATCCGATTATTGCCCCACCGCCAAAATTGAGGGCATACCGTTTAAAATTTTTCTGTTCCCAAATCTTGATAAAGTATCCGGGCTGTACAGTGAAAATGTTATAAGGAATATCAAACGAACCTTTATCCTCTGCAATGGCGGCAAATATGCTCAATTGCATATATCGGTCCCGGTTCACGTGGTAGTTGAACGTGGCCATTATACCATAACCATCCTCTGCGTAACCCCCGCTTATTCCGACCGATGAGGCATAATTGCCACTTTGCGTGTATGCCATTGTCGAAATGAAAAGTGCCAAAACTGCTATGGAATTCCTCATTTTTAAAAGTTTATGGGATTATTGATAATTTCATGGCCTATGCGCAATGAGAGATTGCGGTTTCCAGATTCCTCGTCCAATTCCACCAGGACCTCTTTTTTCTCATCCAGGGCAAACTTTTTAAATACCACAACAAAATGGTTCTCACTTTTTCCTGTTATGGTTTTAGGTTGTTTATATACAAAAACCGGTTTGAGCTCCATTTTTTGGTTACTACTGCTATTTTTATAGTTGGTCGCAATTTGATGCTTTATAAAGTTGATATCCATATCAAGGCCCTCCTTGTTTTCTATCCTATAATGAAAATAAAGCTCGTCCTCGTTATAATAGACACCTTTTAACCAAAGGAAAACATCGTCCAATCGAGAAAAATACCGACTGATTTTAGGCTTGTCGAATTGCATGTAATAACATCGAAGGCGATAATATTCCAAAGGGTCGGATTGGTACAATTCTTTAGTAGCACTAACTTTGGAATTAACAGAAACTATTTTGGCGGAGATTTTAGCATCAGAGGTAGTGTCCATTTCCAGAATTTCATTGTTAGGCTTTTCAGAGATGCCCATATTTCGCTCATTTTCATTCCTTTTTTCAATTGGTTTTCCCTCAATGTTGGCAACGGCCATTTCTTGCGTGATGTACCATGTCGTTTTTTCTGGAACCTCAACTAGTTTCAATACAAAATCGTAAACGTTTCCTGTATCAGTAATGACCAAATAGTTGGTTACATTTTCTTTTTCAATAGCGAGTTCATCGTAATAGAGTTTTATTATTCGGCCACTAAATTTGCCTCCTTCGGGTTTTGGTAAGTCCACAATAAAACCAAAATCGTTGCCGATACTGCTTTCCGAAATGTTTTCAGAAAAGATCAGAATTGTCTTGAAGTCCTTAGATATTTGCAAGGTATCGATAGAGACTTGGCTACACAACGCATACCCTGATAATAGGACCGATATAAGCAATAGCGCTTTGATCATTACTTTGTGTTTTTTAGTTTTAGAATTACACGGTCTCCATTTACCAAAAGTATCTTGTCTTTCTGTTTGTATTTTTTCTTTTGGAAAAAATTACCAAAGGAGCGTACTAGGTTTTGTGCCAAAGGAATTTCTACAGTTTCGCCAATAGCCCCCGATAATTCGTTTACACTTTGTTGTTGAATATCGGCTGTGAATTCCTGCAATAATTGACCTGCTCGCTCATTGTGCAGTCCGACCATGCCATCTTCCTGATCAATTGCGGTCAATTCCATTTCTAAATTGTCAATATTGGTTATATCCAATAAAACCCTTGATCCCTTCACGTTGGCTGTTGCGTAAATAAAAGTATTCCTAGGGAATCGCCTACCCTTGAAATAGATATCATCCTTTAAGATCAGGGTAACACGGTTACCCGGTAAAATAAACTGGTCACGGTAAATTGCTGCATCGAATGCTATTGCATTTGCCTTTGAGTCGGTGGATGGTTCTGTATATGGAGCGGAATAATCCTGACTACGGGCAAGCCTTTGATCCCTTGCTTGCATCAATAAATTTCTGTATTCCAGTTTTTTTTGTGCATCCGTGGTTTTGGAATTGTACTCGGGAATAATTGTTTCGGGATATGAAGTGTCCTTGACAGTCCTATTGCTACTGTTTTCCTTTTCATCCAATGAAAAGTTATTGAGTTCCTCTAAAATACGTTCTAACGAATCGTTCTCTTTCTTGGTTTCTAAAATGCTCTTGAAGAGTCCTTTTGACCTCAATTGATCTAGGGAATCTTGTTGTAATTTTTTGTAAATATCGTTAGGTTTCTTAGCATCGAGTTGTTTGTTATGGTCCGGCAAATTATTGTTGTACGCATCGTCACTGTTACTTTTTTGCTTGTCCTTATCCATAGAACTGATACTGGTCATTACAAAGAATACTGCCAGAAGTACTATAATAGGGGCAAAGAAAGCGAACAGACTATGCCGTTTTATCCAAAGATTGAATTGGTCAATTTTGCGGTTCATAAGTTGGTTATTACAAATCTTGGTTGTTCAAAACATCGAACTTTATAATCTTTAGTCCGTTCAAATTATTTGGAGTTGAGCTGGTCTCTACCAAGTACCCTATGGTTATCATATTCCGATATTCCACATTGCCACTCTTTAAAATCCTTTGTTTTCCAACGAATCGAAATGGAAATGGATATTCGGAGTAATCCACGAAAATTGAATCCTTTTCTATCTCTATCGAATAGCCACTTTTGGCGATATCCTCGTAATAGTTTTGATCGATCAAACGATTGTACAGCCTTTGTACCGAATGATCGGCCATATACAGCGCCTTATCTTCTATATTTCTCTTGATATGGCGTAAATCCGGTTCCAACGCAAAAAACAATTCATGGAAATTGGCAATATGGCCTTCACATAAAATATCTATTGCCCGCTTGTAGTCCTTTATCCTGACTGCAGCCAGCTTCTGGCCGTTATCGAGCAGATAGAAATTGTTTTTGGCGCTCTCGTTCGTCCTGTAGGTATAGAAGATATTGAGGATAGTGGATACGAACGTGAGAATTAAAGATACATATAGGACTTTGTTACTTCTACTACCAATCTTGCTTAAATCGTTGAAAATCTTATAATTACCGTCCATCTGTTTTTTTGTTATCGTTTAAAGGCAATTTTTATCGTTAAACTGCTTATTGTATTAGGGTTCTTACTCCCTTTGTAGCTCCACCCGTATTGGCATCAACTGCTGTTTGTGCTACTTTTTTCACATAGTGTTTTGCTTGATCCTTTAAATGGCTGGCACTGACGCTCATTCCCTGAACGATGAAGTTGGATAATATAGGGGCCTTTAGATAAACAAAAACGTTCATCAGCATCAACAAACCGCAGGCGAGCACTAAACCTAAATTAGTATCTGCTTCGGACAGTAATGAGTCTATTAGCTTGTCCAATACATGCAGCATAAAGTTATCGATAAGGTGAAGCATGGGTATCCATAGGCAGACACTCATGAATTTTTGTAGCCATGCCTTCCACATTCCAGAAAATACAGGTATAAAGGATAACCCTATATTTAATGGCCCAAATATTATCAACACGAACAAATAGACTACGGACATCGCTTTTATTCCCACAAATACCACTGCGGAAATAACGGACGCAATTGCAGTAACTCCGGAGGTAATAGCCCCCAGGATAAGTACTTGTATAGCCTCCGGATCCCCTTGTAGAAGCACCCAGGATACACCAAAATCCACCATAGCTGTTGTCTGGGCCACCAAGATTTTAATATGGAGAACGTCCCATGAAATATCATTTGCCTTTAAGGACATTCCAATACCTTGGTAGAATTCAAGAATGGTCCTTGTCAGGGCGCGATAATTAAAGAGGACAAAGGCCAATGGAACCCATTTGAGATGTTCGAAAATATCAGCTCGCTTATCCTTATTGAGAAACACTAGAATGGCAACCACAGAGATACCTATGCATGCGAAAACCTGACCGATTTCTATCATCGGGTCAACCACTTCGTAGGCATCTAAAATATATTGGTCAAATAGTTCATTGACCGATTCCCGTATTCCTTTGTCAGTGATGTTCATACCATGATTAGTTTTTATTCATATTGATCAGTGTGCGGCGAGATTCTCGGAGGGAATTGATTTGTGATAGTTTATGATTGTAAACAATTAGGTTGTCTAAAATGGTTTCCAGTTTAACGTTAATGGCATCGACCTTCTTTAGCCGTTCTTCAGGTAAAATGATGGCTTTGGTATTTATAATTTCATTGCATTGTTGAAATAGATTTTTAGTCTCCAAAAGAGCATTGGTGGCATAACCAATAAATTCATCGATTTCCTTTCGCTCCAAATATTCCAATTCTTGGACGGTCTGTTTGGAAGTTCTATATGCTTCGAGAATCTTAGTTTTTAGTTCTATTGCCAAGCTCACATCTGTCGATCCGGTCACATATTTGGGTGCCTGTTTCTTAGCTTCTAGCTCTTCTTTCAGAATTTCTCTGGATTTGGAAGTTTCATTATTGTTTTTCTCCATTAGATTAATCAACTGGGACAAGTTTTTATTTACAGCTTTTAGCTCTATGTTGATATTCATTAGCTGGCTGTTGACCACCCCAACGCTAGCGTTTGTAGCAACATCTGTAACTGGAATCTGGGAAAAAAGCGCCAGGTGCAGCAATAGGCTCAGAATTACCGGAGTTAGTTTCATTTTTTTTAGTTTTATGGAGTATTGTCAAAGGCATATGCCTTAGCCGTCAACTCCCAATTTTTATGATTTTTATTGTATAGTTGTTTGATCTTGGCACTTTCGGTGGGGTTGGTTTCATAAATACACTTTTCTTCCAAAGACGTTTCCACGCCATACACCTTTACCTTGTCCATCCAACAAAATGCAACCTCACGGAATTTCCTGTCTTTTGGTAGGTCTTTGTTGAGAGAAAGAATGAGTTGTTTCTGTTTTTCACCCAATCCCATTAAGGACTGTATTTTATCAAAGGATCGGGCAAAGTCGCGCATATCCAAAAACACTTTTATATGCGAATTGACCACAATAGCATTTTTGATGATTTCAGAGGATATAAAATCATCAACTTTTTGGGAAATGAAGATTGGCTGGCCGCCCAACTTTCTGGCCATTCTAGACTGGCTGTTAAAGTAGTGTACAAGTTCCGGTCTTACCAGAGCCTTCCAGGCTTCGTCGACGGCCAGTATTTTATTAATGGATAATCTTGTAGGGTCGTGCATCTTCTTGTTGAATGTTTCCATAATCATCAAGGCGGTAATAGGAAATAGCAGTTCGTTATCAATCAATTTGCCCAATTTGAAATAAATAATCTTTTCATCACTTAGGCTGGAAATCCGATCGTCCAATTTGTTCAGTAAGCTTCCCCTAGTACCATTGGCATAGTATTTCTCCAAAAGGAACATGAATACATCGGAATCGAACTTTTCCTTTGGGACTTTTTTAGTTTTAATATAGGTTACAATGTGAATTTTACAGTATTCAAAAAATGTATCGAACTTAAAATTTTTGTCTCCATTTTTCCACATCCATTCGTAATAGTCGGTAATCAAAAATTCCAAAACGGTATTTGTGATTTCTGATCCGCCTATATTCCCATCCTGACCAATAATCAATTTTAGAAGGGTTACAAGGTAAATTAGCTTTCCTTCAGCTAAAGTTTTGCCCTCGATTTCGCTTTGAAGAGAATCATATTTGTCCAATAAAAAGGGGTTGAAGGTAAACGGCTTTTCATCATCGTGCTGCAACGTTACCCCGCCAAATACTTCAGTAAGTTTATCGTATGAGTTGCCATCTTCCATAATTATGGCCTCAGCGCCCTGTCTTAGTTCGGAAGCAAAATAATGATTGGCTAAATAGGACTTGCCACCACCCGATCCTGAGGCGACCAACATGCCCCGATTGAAGATCCAATCTTTTTTTTCCGGATCCCTGTACACAGATACTGAAAGCGGTTGGCCAGTAACACGGTCAACCAACCGCAATCCTTCAACATCCCTGGTTGCATCTTTATAACCGCCTTCAAAATAGAGTAGGGCAGTGGCCATATCACTGGGCATGGGCAAGTACATGTCTGAAGATATTCCAATTGCGTTACCAGCTACTCCTGCAAAGAATAGGTTCTTTCGGTCTATGGTGTTGTGTTTGGCATTTATCTTTAGTTTTTTGAAAGCGCCTGTAATGGAGTTTTCCATTTGCCTGTGCTGATTCCCTATTTCTTCAAACCCAAAAACATTGAGATGGTAAAAAACAGATTCCTTATGATTTTCCAAAATTTCTTTGGTATAATCATAAATTTGGTCTGCATAGATGGCGTTACTGTCATCTTTGTTGCCATTACCGAACCGTTGAAAGCTCTTGGCTTTTTTTCTTAAGCCTGAGAGGACTTTTTCTTGATTTGGAATATAAATGTATTGGTTAATGATGTGTTCATGAGGAACTTTGAAGCCTAAAGAAAAAAGATTGCCTATAGGAAATCGGTTTTGTCGGGTAGTGAATTTTCCATACAATTCGTAGGTACCGATATGGTCTTTATTAAACTGGTCCAAGTTTTCCAGGGTGAAAAATTGTCCTTGTTTGTTTCCCACATGTATGGTGTTGCTGTCAAAATCTACATCCACCAGATTTGCGTTATTTTCTTTAAGACCAAAGTATTTGGCATAAAGTCCATTTTGGGAAAAAAGGTCATCGTATTCAAGAATATGCGATTCTATGAGTCCGGAGGAATTGATCAGATTGTTCACGTTTTGTACCTGAGCTTCAAAATCTGCTAGTATACTACTATTGATAAATTCATCGGGAACGGTTTGGGTCAAATAAAAATCCCGGTTTTTCTCTAAAAAGGAGTTCGCCCGTTTGGAACTGTACTTGATATAGTTTTCTGGAACAACACTGATATATAAATAGTGCGTTCCAACTAAATAGGGGCGACCTTGAAAATGTTTTTCGTTCGCCCTTTCCATCATATCGCCCTGCAGTCTTTCTGAGATGGGCGTATAGTTCTCCTCGAGAAAGAAATCTTGCCTATGTAAGAGTCTATTTGGCCCTAAAATATTTATGATGTTTAAGAAAAGTTCTTGAAGGGTCTCATATTCTTTGGCATCCAATGTGAATACCTCTGGAAGAATAAGTTGTAATGGTATCGTTAAACATCCCTTTTCTTTTGATATTAAGGCCTGCCGTTCGTATCCGTATATAGGGAATGCATCCCAAAGAGCTACCTGTTTTCCCATAACAATAGATTTTTATAGTCATTGGCTATTTTGATGGAATCAGGTTTGGAAGCATCTGCTAGTTTTTTAACAAAGCCATTGGCTCCATAGGTCCTAGAATAAAACAGCAAGATCATAAATACGACGACAATTGCTATACCAGTTATTAGCAAGGCCAACAACATAGAAATAAAAGCGGATAGGACAAGACCGGTTATAATGGCTGCCGTACCAATGTATACACAGTAAAAAATGTATTTTGCATTGAGACCTTTGTAATAGACATCTTTTTGCAGCCCTTTCTTTATAGGAATGTGGCAATTTTCCATAATACGGGAAATTTAGATGTTAGCTATTTCCTCACCTATGGCGATCAGAGCAAAAAAAATGGCGATACCAATAATAATCTTGCCCAATTTATTGGCCAGGTCCGTCTGCTGATCTCGAATATAGAGATAGGTCAAACCTGTTATGGCAATGGCCACACCTGCAATAACCTTAATAATATCTACAATTTCCCTGGAAAGGTTTTTCGAATCGTTCTTGAAATCCTGTGCTTCCTGAAGCAGTTGATCGAATTGACCATAGGAGCACACGGTTATGGATAACAGAATTAAAAAAAGAAGAAATGTTTCAGTTTTCGGATTCCGGCGGTATTTCATCGGCCGTATCCTTGTTGCGGATGACTTTGAGTTTTTCATGCTTTTTGCGAGTTATGGAATTTGAATCATCTTCAAATGAACCCTCTCTAAAAGCTTCCAAAAGTTTTGAAGTGTCTTCCACTTCGGTTATCTGGTCGAGTACAGCGTTTAAATCGGTCCTATCATTATCTGATTTACATACAAATTTATCATTTAAACGCAAATAATCTAATTTTTTTGAGTGTTTTTTTGTTTTAATATTTTTTTTGGATAATAGCACCCACATGATGTACCCGTACCAAACAAGGGCAAGACCAAACAATATGTACCAGTAACTGCTCAAATTTCAGTTTTATTTTTGCTCAATGAGAGCAATTAATTTTTCATAATTTCTATTCGTAAAATCCAGTAAAACCTTTCGAATCAAATCGTTCCTTGAGGTCTTGACTCCCATTTTATAGGAGATACCCATTGCCAATTTTTCATATTTCATCGCACAATCGCTGTTGATGGTCATAAAAAAAGTTTCTTTTTTATTTTTCAATTTATCGGTTTGCAATAACACATCCAGCTTTTTTCCTATACTAGGATTGTTTTGAGAGGGACTCTCTTGCTCTGGTTTCCCATTTTTCTCCAACATGTTGATGGCATCTTTATTTCTAACGTTTAGGGAAGGCGTTTGTTGTTTTAGGCCCAAACGATCCAGTTTTAGCTGTTCTAACGCGCTTGTTGTCTCTTGGTTTTTATTTGCCATTTGTTCGAGCAGATCAAGTGTGGTGATTTTTTTCTGTTTTGCCATTGAAATCTAGTTTATAAATTTGATAACTGTTCTAATTCTTCGAAGAATTTTTTAATATCCATATCCCCTTCTTCCTTATTTTCGGGAATGGGGTAGAGGGTATTCCTATATTGTTCCTTGTAAATAGTTCTGTCCTTGACCACACTTTGCATGATAGGGATGCCAGCTTTTTCGAATTGTTGGCGGAGCAGTGAGAACTTGCTTTTCCTTACCAATTTAAACTTGTTGAAAAATAGGTTGACACTTTTGAGTACTCGCTGGTCATTATCCAGAAAGTTGTTTTTTAGGGTAAAATAGAAATTAGAGGTGCTGTCTATCTCCAATTCGTCGTGGCTAAATGGGATGAAAATATGTTCCACATATAAAAGGCCCTTTACCATTTCTACGTTGAGACTCCCAGGGAGGTCCAGTATAATATAATCCATTAGACCGTAATATTTCATAATTGTGTCTTGGATGGATCCTACTGTTACCCGTTCTATAGTGTAAGGTTCCAATTCCTTAATTTCCGAAGCATCCAAAAAACTAAGTTCACGTTGTCTTTTTTTATAGATGGAATACTGTGGATTGTCTCCATCAAGGAGCACTACTTTTTTTCCTTTTGCATAATGAAGATTGGAGGCAAGGATAAGGTTTAAGGTCGTTTTTCCAATACCACCTTTTTCACCTACGATACTTATAATTTTTGTTTCCATGATATAGATATTAATTTTGATATATACATATATTGTTAAGCAGTTACAATCATATATTGGAATAAGAATATATATTTATAGGGATATATGTACATATAAATATATTTGAATATGCACCTATATTTATATTTAAATATATGTATATAATTATCTAATAATCAGTTTTTTACAATAAATAATTTAATGTATGACCATATAAATCCATATCAAAACAGATAGGTACAGCGGGAGGTTCCATGTGGTTTTATGAATTGGTTTTTGCGGAGGATTTTTTATACTTTTTACCAATCTTGTAGAGGATAATATTACCACTTTTTACGCTTGGATATAGTTTTGGTTTTTCTTTCAGCTCCTCAATATGGTTTATTCAATTATTAAGTTTTTTAAGGGACGGGATTTAATATAATGTTGGTTTCTGTATAGTTCCAAATCCCAGAGGAAGTCGAGCAACCCTTCCACTACAATCCTCCCCATACGGACACGCTTTGCCTGCCCGCTCGGGAAGTCTTTCCGTTCCTGTTTTCCTCGACACCCTCGGTATCGTGCAAAAGTACAAGCGCCAAAAAAAGTCGCTTGACCTTTCTTCGCCCAACCCACAAAAAATAATTGTATTTCATTGTTTCTCAACATTTCCAATGCATCAAATAAGACCATATAATTCTTATGCCTGTACCCATTTATATCCATATGGCCTGATATGTATTTTAAGTGTAAAATACTGATTATTAGATTGTTGTAATCAATTTTATTCTACTATATTTATCCGTGTAGACGGATAGCAAGTTATGTTTTAAGCATCTTAAAACGCCTACTTCTGACGAAGTGAAAACTCATAATATAGAGGGAGAAAATGGCAATCAACAAGGGCGGGAGAAAACGTTTGGGGGATAGGAAGCGGGAGCATGCCATAACGCTTAGGTTCAATGGCACGGAACTTGAAAAAGTAAAGACCATCCTGCAGTCCTATAATCTTGATTTTGCTAAAAGGGGATCGGTGGGACCATTTTTGAGAAAGCTTATCCTAAGCAGGGAAACGATAAAAGAGAAACGGGTTCCAGATGAAATATCGAACCTCAATTACCAATTGAACAAAATTGGATCCAATATCAACCAACTGGTAAAGGTGGCCAACTACAAGAATATGCGAAGCCCCAACGCAAGCCTAGAACGCGAGATGGAAAAAGCCAGCGAACTGATGCTCGAACTTATAGAAACGATCAACAACGGAAGTTAAAATGATAGCAAGGATACTATATCGGAATAATGTGCAGGGGATAATGAATTATGTATTGGGCAAGTCCGATAGCACCATACTCGGCTTCCAGAACACCTATTCGGATACCGATACCAACACAGCATTTTTCGGTGGGGTCCTTTACTATCTCGGCAATCGGCACGATTCTGAAAGACGATATGTACATGCAACTATCAATCTTCCCCGAGGCGAACAATTGGACGACAAGGACTTTTTTGAACTGTCCAAAGCGTACATGGAACATATGGGATATGGAGAACAGCCCTATATGGTGGTACGCCACCACGATACCAAGCACGAGCATGTCCATATTGTCTCGACCACCATAAGGGAAGATTGTCTGCAAATAAACCTTTCCAATGATTTCAAAAGGAACGTAGCGACACAGAAATACCTTGAAAAACAGTTTGGACTCTCCCAGTCGCCTGAAACACGACAGGACAGGGAGCTACCGATATATCGGATCCCGCAATTCAAGAACGAGGACATTAACGGGGTTAGGTTCTATATACAGGATATCACTAACAACATCCTCCAAAAGTACAAGGTGCAAAGCTTTAAAGAACTGTCCGAACTACTGAGACCGCACCACATCCAAGTAAGGACGATGGACCACAATGGCAGGAATGGCGTATCGTTTGGCATCGAAGTAGAGGACGGCTACAGTTCAAGATTTATCAACGGTTCTACCGTACATCCTCAATTAAGCGGTCCAAAACTGCAAAAGGTTTTTGATAGGAACATGCGCTCCAAGCTATTACCTATGGTCAAAAAGCGTTTGGAAAAGCAACTAATGACCATATTTAAACTGTTCGAGAGCATTCACTTTGAAGACCTGCCAGATGTATTAAAATCCTATCAGAATCTGGATTGTGAATTGCTTTACGGAAAGAAAGGTCAACTAAGTGCCATTAATATCTATGATAAATCAGGATTTATATGTAGTACTTCGGAAATAAGTTCGAAGCTAAATATTGCAAACCATCCACAGCTAACCAGTTCCAAGAATACGCAAACCAGCATAGATGTGGATAGCAACCAATTTGTTCTTGAAATACAAAAACTTATAAAGAACGCTTTTTACAAAGCCTATTTCGATGCCAATAAACGTGATATATTGTTATCGGAATTTGTATCGCTCAAAAATTGTAAGGAGGTGCTGCCCTTTTTAGCGAGTTCGGAACGATATTCATTTCTAAACCATTATATGCCCGAAAATAATGGTAGTACCTTATTGATTTCGGTACAAAAGGAATTTGAGAGCATGCGAATGATGTTGGGTATAAAGGAATCGAAAAAAGAACTAAAAACACTGGAAAACAGGGTTTCGATTTTAAAAAAGGTATTGGAAGCCAATGTATTCGATATTTCTGGGAGCAAAAGTACCTTATTTCATTTGCTACAGGGTTTGGGTCTCAAATATAGTAATGGCACCATATCCTATAGCAACTCCAATGTCCATTCCGTTAAGATGTTCCTGGACAATTATCATATTCCAAATGAGAAGGAAGCTTACATATCCTCTGGTTGCATCCATCAAAATGCAAGGGTGTTGGAAGTGTTAATGGAAGAAAAAGGAGGTAAGAGTAATGATTTAAACGCTACCGCTTTTTTTCTTCCCATGCTATTACCCCAACTATACGGTTCGATGACATCGGATTATGGAAAGTGGTATGAAGAACATAGCTTGAAGGCATATCTCTATAAAACGGAACGGCTTCATTTGCATTGTGAAAAATCCGCAATCGATTATTTAAAACTGTTCAACGCCAAGGGATTTTATTTTGAGCAAATAGGGGATGATATTCACATTAGCTCCATTTACTCGAAAAATGGGGTCAGTATGCCTTTAGCATCAAAAACCCAGGCATATCTTAAATCGATCAAGAATTTGGATCATCTGTTGAACGCGCAATCCACAACATTGTCCAACATAAAGGACGAGGGTAGGGGACAGCTCAAAAATTTATGGCTTTCTTATTTGATAGAAAAAGAATTATACGGTAAAGCTGCTTTTATGATGATCTACGATAAATTACGCCCAAATTTGGATAAGGACGTTATGGAATACCATTTAGGAAAGGGGTTGAGGGAACGGTTACTTCAAGTATCCAAACGAAAGTTGAATTCACAACAGGCAACTATGTTGCGTAGGAGTGCCTTTGCTTTCAGTACCCTTTTAGGAAGTAGGCCTTATAAGGTCGAAGAGGTATTTAATGGATTTAAGGACGAGCTTACAGATTATTCTAAGCGTAAAGGAATATACCTTTACTGATTAGTCGATTCTTTTCCGGAAATCATTGAAATCATAGCATAGGAAATTAAGTATGTGAGAATAAATTAATTATGGTTGTGAACAAGGGTAGGTTTTACCCCTATGATCAAAACAAAGGTAATTTTTTATTATATTTACCCTCGTTAATAAAACGCAAGTAATTATTACCCTCATTCAAAATGGCAGAATTTAATAGAAATATACCCTATAATAGTTTACCACTATTACCACCAAGGACGGCATTGGAAACTACTAAAGTCTTGCGAAAAACCATTGATGCAAGTAGAGCTCTGGCACAACTAAACGGTATGCTCACCAATTTACCAAACCCAACGCTGTTTTTGGACACCATACATCTACAAGAAGCAAAGGCGAGTTCCGAAATAGAGAACATTATTACTACTAATGATGATCTGTACAAATCTATAGTGGCGGACAAAAAGCTTGATAACCCTGCAACAAAAGAGGTGATAAGCTACAAAGAGGCTCTTTGGAATGGCCTGCGCGATATAGAAAAACGCCCTTTTATAAGTACAAATTTGTGCATTGAAATTGTTCAAAGTATTAAAAAGAATACTGCTGGCATTAGAACAACACCAGGAACTGCTTTAAAGAATGCGAAAGGTGAAACTATATATACACCACCTACAGGTGAAAATGTGATAAGAGAGAAATTGGCAAATCTAGAAACCTTTTTGAATGGTGCAGATGCAATAGATCCATTAATTAAAATGGCTTTAATGCATTATCAATTTGAAGCCATTCACCCCTTTAATGATGGTAATGGGAGAACTGGACGTATTTTATTATTACTCTACTTAAAACTTGAAAAATTGCTGGATACACCTGCCATTTACCTAAGTGAGTATATTATAAAAAATAAGGCGGACTATTATAACAAATTACGTGAGGTTACCGAAAATAATGCATGGGAATCGTGGATATTATATATGCTCGATATGGTAGAATATACTGCTAAAAAGGGATTACAGCGTTTAAAGGACGTAACCGATTTAATGCAAATAATGACCACTGAAATTAAAGAAACCTTGCCAAAAGTATATACTAAAGAGCTTGTGGAAATATTATTTAGATTGCCATATACTAAGAGACAATTTTTAATCGATGCCAAATTAGGAACACCCAAAACTGTTGGTAATTATCTAATAGCATTGGAAGAAGCTGGGTTTTTAGTATCTGAAAAGGTAGGTAAGGAAAAATTATATCTGAACCATAGATTAATGGCGGTTTTAGAGGCATCCTAGGAGTCTACTTTCGGTTAAGGAAAGGAAACAAATAAATGATTTTTATATGATTTTATGAAAGCCCATTCTTGAAGATTCACCTCAAAACCGCAATCTAGAGGGAATACAAAAAGATGACATTTAGAAAAACCGATATTGGCTGGAAGCATTGTCATAAATAAAATAGAATTTTGTAAAAAAGACTATTAGCATATGGGGATTTAAAGTGTTAATGCTAATTAAGTTTTACTATTTTAGAGGCTTAATAATACTCCAAGATAGTTAATGGCATTATTCCAAACATCCGTACTTAAATCACATCTCGCTTTACTTAACGAAGCAGCAGTCGATAAAGCATATAAAAAGTATCAAAAATACTTCTGGAACACCACGATACAGGAAAATATTAAAAGTGCAAAAGAAGAACAATATCAAGCAACTTTTCTTAATGAATTATTCGTTAATATATTGGGGTATACGTTATTTCCTAACCCAAACTCAAACCTGACCACAGAGTTTAAAAACGAAAAGAATGCACGCAAGGCAGACGGTGCAATTTTGAAGGATGGAAATGCTATTGGAGTTATTGAATTAAAAGGAACCAATACAAAGGACCTAGAGAGCATCCGTAGACAAGCGTTCGATTATAAAGCAAATCAAAAGGGATGTGTCTATGTAATCACATCAAATTTTGAAAAGCTACGACTTTATATTAACGATGCCACGGAGTTTGAAGAGTTTGATTTATTCACACTTTCACAAGACAGATTTAAACTACTGTATTTATGTTTACATATTGATAGCATTCTTAATAATATATCCCTAAAAATTAAAGAGGCATCTATTGTTGTAGAAGAAGAAATCACCAAAGCTTTTTACAAGGATTACTCAATTTTCAAGCGTGAACTATATCGCGATTTGGTTAAGAGGAATGCTAAAACCGTAAGAATTAGGTTAGGAGCAACAGAGGGTATTGAAAATCAAGAAGATATTGCTCGCCTAGAGAAGAATGTAAAATTAACCTTGTTCAAAAAGTCTCAAAAACTAATAGATCGTTTCCTGTTTGTATTTTTTGCAGAAGACAGAATGTTATTACCCTCTAATTCTACGCTTCAAATATTAAATAAGTGGAAAGATGATTGGGATTTCGGCGATGAACGTCCTTTATACAATCTTTTTAAGCAGTATTTCAATTTTCTGGACATAGGGCGCAGAGGAACAGAAAAACGGGCAGAAATCTACGCTTACAACGGTGGTCTGTTTAAACCGGATACCATTCTTGATGCATTGGAAATCGATAATGACCTTTTGTACAAATACACCACCAAATTATCTAATTATGACTTTGAAAGTCAGGTCGATGTAAATATTCTTGGGCACATTTTTGAAAATTCACTAAATGAAATTGAAAGTATTAACGCTGAAATAGAGGGTGGTAATTTTGACAAACAGACCAGCAAGCGTAAAAAAGATGGAGTTTTCTATACACCCAAATATATTACCAAGTATATAGTAGAAAACACAATAGGCAAACTTTGTGAGGAAAAGAAAACTGCATTAGATTTCCACGAAGAAGAATATTTTAAAGGTCGTAAAAATCGCAATAAAACAACCATTTCAAAACTTGTCAGTATACTTGATGAATATAGAGATTGGTTATTAAAACTGACAATTTGCGACCCTGCTTGTGGTTCTGGAGCGTTCCTAAATCAAGCTTTGGATTTTCTGATAAAAGAACACCGTTATATAGATGAATTGAAAACCAAAATTTTAGGTGGTGGCTTACAGTTCCCCGATATTGAGAATACCATTTTAGAAAATAACATCTATGGCGTTGACCTAAACGAAGAAAGTGTTGAGATTGCAAAACTCTCTTTATGGTTGCGAACCGCACAGCCACGACGGAAGCTGAATGATTTGAGCAGTAATATTAAATGTGGGAATAGTTTAATCGACAGCAAAGCTGTTGCTGGAGATAAAGCTTTTAAATGGGATATAGAGTTTCCTGATATTCTTGGAAATGGCGGATTTGATGTTGTTATTGGAAATCCACCTTATGGTGCAGGATTTACAAAACCTGAAATAAAATATTTAAATGTTAGATACAAGCATCAGAGTTATCAATTAGATAGTTATTTGATTTTCACGGAAAAAACAATTGAATTAATTAAAGAATCAGGACTTGTAGGTTACATTATGCCGAACACTTGGTTATCAACTTTAATGACTGATACCTTCCGAAGTTTTGTGTTCTCAACTTTCAAAATTGAAGAATTAGTTCATTATGATTACTTCGTTTTCGATGATGCCACAGTTGAGACCGATACTTATATTTTACGCTATCCTTTTGAGAAAGAAAACAATATAACGGTAACACTTCAAAGTAAAAAATCTGAAACCGTAAGGGAATTTCAACAAGACGATTGGGTTAAACTGAATGGTAAACCCATAAATATAAATCAATCGGAAAATTCGCTATCTATATCAGCAAAAATAGAAAATTTCAAAAAACTGGGAGAACTAACTCAAATTGTTCAAGGAACGAAACCTTTTCAGAAGGGCAAAGGAAAACCAAAACAAACTTCTGAAACAATGAAAATCAAACCTTACGTTAACGAAACAAAGGTTGATAGTACATTTTTACCCTTATTAAGGGGTAGTTTAATACATAGATATAATAATTTTTGGAATGAAAATTATTGGATAAGTTATGGAGATTGGTTAGCTGAACCAAGATATTCTGCAATGTTCGAAGCAGAGGAAAAATTAGTTGTGCGTCAAACAGGAGATTCTATAATTGTTTCGTATGACAATCAACAGTTCATTTGTCGTGATAATCTTTACGTCATTAGAGATGATAATGGAGATTTTGAATTGAAAGATTTATTAGCCATTCTAAACTCAAATTTTATTACGTGGTTTTACCGAAATGTTTTAAATCCTGAACAAGGAAAAGCAATGGCGCAAGTCAAGCGTGGACACCTTCAAGAAATTCCAATTCCACTTTTTGAAAAAGGTTTATTTACGACTTTGGCTAATAAAATGTTAAGCAATAATGAAGAAATTTCAATTGTTCAAAATAGGTTTTTGAAATATGTGTTATCAAAATTCAATCTTAAGGCGACTTCTCAAAAACTTGAAAACTGGAATGATTACAGCTTTTCCATTTTTATTAAAGAACTAAACAAAGCAGTCACATCAACTAACAAACAACGAGCAAAAGATGCCATCATAATTCTTGATGAAAATGAAGAAAGACACGAAACTACACCTTATGAAATTATTTTGCCCTTAACCAAAAAAGATGAATTTGAATGGATGGAACTTTTTGAAGAGAACAAAAAGAAAGCCCAAGAACTTCAAAACCAAATATCTCAAACAGAAAAGGAAATTGACCAAATGGTTTATGAGCTGTATGGGTTGACGGAGGAGGAGATTAGGATTGTAGAGAATAATAAATAAAATATGAAAATAGATTTTTTACACATACAAAACTTTAGAAAACTTAAGAATTGTCGGATAGATGTATCTGAGAGAGAAACACTATTAGTAGGGGCAAACAATAGTGGAAAAACTTCTGCTATGGACGCGTTGATTCTATTTCTTACGAAAAATCGATCATTTGATCTTAAGGATTTTACTTTATCAAACTGGTCTGCAATTAATAAAATTGGAAATAATTGGCTGAAAGAAAAAGATGTTGAAAAGTTAGATCTTACTAGCAAGCCTTGGGAATCTGAAATTCCTACTCTTGATATTTGGCTACAAGTTGAAAATACAGAATTACAGCACGTAAGTCACATAATTCCTTCGCTAGACTGGAAAGGTGGATTGTTAGGTGTGCGCTTACGCTTTGAGCCTATCGATATAGAATCACTTTATTCGGAGTTTGTAAAGAACATTGAGAACGCAAAAGAAATATACGATTCAAAAAAAGGAAAGTCTGCAACTTTCAATTTATGGCCTAAAAATCTACAACACTTTTTAGATAAAAAACTAAGCTCATATTTTAAAGTCCAAACTTATCTACTAGATCCAGCACAAATTGATAAACCACAATCTATTACAGATAAGGATATTGCGGTTAATAATGAAGTTTTAAATAAATTGATAAATGTTGATATTATAAATGCACAGCGCGGTTTTACTGATGTAAATACAGAAGCTGTAGAAGGTAGCAATACTAAAAATCTGTCATCACAATTACGCAGTTATTACGAAAAACATTTGAACCCTAGCGTTAACCCTACTAAAGCGGACATTGATGCTTTAATTCAATTACATCAAGCCAAAGAGACATTTAATACTAATTTAGAATCTAGCTTTAAGGATGCATTGGGAGAGCTTGAAGATCTCAATTATCCAGGTTTTGGAAATCCACAGATAAAATTAAGTAGCGAAATAAACACAGCGAGCAGTTTACAGCACGATTCAGCAGTACAGTATGCTTTAAACGATGGCGTGTCTAACTTATCATTACCAGAAAAATACAACGGTTTAGGTTATCAAAATCTCATTTCTATGATTTTCAAGCTTATCAGCTTTAGGGATAAGTGGATGAAAAAGGGAAAAAGTTTAGACCCGAACGATATTGAACTTGTTTTTCAGCCCATACATTTAGTCCTAGTTGAAGAACCAGAGGCGCATTTACACGCGCAAGTACAACAAGTTTTTATTAGAAAAGCATATAATGTTTTACGAAAACACGAAAATTTACAAGACAAAAAGGAATTTGTAACGCAACTCATAATTAGCACACATTCTAATCACGTAGCGCATGAAATAGACTTTACAGCGTTACGCTATTTTAAAAGAAATATTTCTGAAAAGGGTACAATTAACACATCTTCAGTTGTCAACCTATCAAAAACTTTTGGGAATGATGATGAGACAACAAGATTTGCAAAGAGATATTTAAAAACAACACATAGTAACCTTTTCTTTTCTGACGCTGCAATTCTAGTTGAAGGACCAGCAGAAAGAATGTTAGTACCATATTTTATTAACAATCATACACAATTAAGTAGCTGTTACGTTTCGATACTAGAAATTGGTGGTAGTCACGCTCATACCTTACGACCACTTCTTGAAGCATTGGGATTAATAACTTTAGTAATTACTGATTTAGATTCTGTGATTAAAGGTTCTAACGGTACAAAAACACAACCAGCTCTTGGTGAAAATTATGAAACAGGAAATTCATCTCTTAAAGAATGGATTCCAGCGGAAAAAGATTTAGACAAATTACTATCTACAACTTTTGAAAATAAAAAGGATGAAACCAACCCAATACGAATAGCTTATCAAACACCATTAAAACTAGATGACAATGGTAAAAGTGTAACGGTATATCCATACACTTTTGAAGATTCTCTTGTATTAGAAAATTTAACGATTTTTAAGAAGCTCACTAAAGCTAAAGGTTTACTTAAGAAAATGGTAGATGCCTCAGGTCAAGACTCAATTCTAAAAGCCGCAGAAATGATGTATAAAATTATTACCGATCCATCATCAAAGAAAGCTGAGTTTGCTTTAGAGTTATTTTATTTCAAAGAGCCAGATATACTTGCAACCCCAAAATATATTGAGGAGGGTCTTTTGTGGATTGAAAAAAAACTGAAGAAGCAAAAGACAGGATTACAACCTAAAACTATGGCTAAATGAGTTTAAGTCTTGACAACAACAGAGATGATGGTGTAGATGAAATTATATCAAAATGTCTAGATCCCATAAAACCCAAAAGTTTTTTCTTGTTTGCTGGAGCTGGTTCTGGTAAAACTAGATCTTTAGTAAAAGCATTATCAGAATTTAAAAAAGATCACGGTTACAAGTTTACCTTAAGCAATCAGAAAATTGCTATTATAACATATACTAATGCCGCAGCAGATGAAATAAAGCAAAGGCTTAAGTTTGACCCTATATTCTATGTAAGTACCATTCACAGTTATTCTTGGGAACTCATTCAGTTATTTACATCGGACATCAAAGATTATTTACAAACTAAATTAGTTGAAGACATTAAAGAACTTGAGATTGCTCAATCAAAATCTATAAACCTACAGAACAAGACTTCTATCGATCGAGCACGAAAAATTAAAGCAAAAACTAAACGATTAGAAAACCTTCCTAACGTCGCACGTTTTACTTATAATCCTAATGGAGACAACTATAAAAAAGACTCATTAAATCATAACGAAGTAATTGGGATAACAGCAGGTTTTATATCAAATGAAAGTTTAATGCAGGACATTGTAGCGGCAAGATTTCCAATTATTCTTGTAGATGAAAGTCAAGACACAAACAAGGAATTAATTGATGCTCTATTTACATTACAAAAAGCCAAAAAAGAAGTTTTCGCTTTAGGTCTTTTTGGAGATACGATGCAAAGAATATATGCTGATGGTAAACCTAATTTAGGAGACTCTTTACCGAGTGATTGGGCTCTTCCAGTAAAGAAGATGAATCATCGTTCTAATAAACGTATAATTAAACTTATCAATGATATACGCAAAGACGTAGATGGTCAGAACCAACAGCCACGGAATGAAAAACCTGAAGGGATTGTTAGATTATTCTTAGTGGATAGAGCAAAAGATAAAATCTCAATTGAAACTCAAGTCGCTGAAAAGATGTCTGAGCTTACAAAAGACAAACATTGGAAAGAATCTAATAATGTAAAGACTTTAATTTTAGAACATCATATGGCGGCAGTAAGAATGGGCTTTTTGGGAGTATTCCAGCCGTTATATAAAGTCGATAGATTGAAAACAAGTTTAATTGACGGTTCTCTCTCAACATTAAATCTTTTTAAAAACACAATTCTACCATTGGTAGAAGCTTATAAGGACAATGATAAATTTTCGGTAATGCGCATTGTAAAGAATAATTCTGCATTATTCGACAAAAAAACAATCGAAAACTCAAAAAACCAAATTAAACTTTTATCTGATATTAATGATAAGGTAAAAGAATTACTATCTCTATGGGATGATGGTCAAAATCCTTACCTGAAAGATATTCTTAAAGTAATTTATGACACCAAATTGTTTCCTTTATCTGGAATTTTTAAGGTTATAAGTGCGAGAACAAAAGATGAAAAAGATAAGTTTAATAGTTTGGATGATGAAGATGGAGAAACTACTGATGAAGCCATCGAAGCTTGGGATCTAGCATTAGAAGCTAAGTTTTCAGAAGTATCAAAATATGATGAATATCTTGATGAGAAATCTAAGTTTGCAACACACCAAGGTGTTAAAGGATTGGAATTTCCAAGAGTAGTAGTAATTATAGATGATGTGGAAGCAAGAGGTTTTATGTTTAGTTATGATAAATTATTCGGTGCAAAAGAACTAACAGCTTCTGATAAGAAAAATGAAGCCGAAGGGAATGAAACAGGTATAGATAGAACCAGAAGATTATTTTATGTTGCCTGTAGTCGTGCAGAAAAATACCTTGCAATTGTTGCCTATACTGATAATCCAGAAATAGTGAAGGAAAATGCGCTTGCTTATGGGTGGTTTGAGGAAAGCGAAATAGAAATCCTGTAGTCCAATATTTATTATGAGAAATTTTACAAACGATAACGATTTTCAAAACGATTGGGCATTCAATGATGATTTTACACGTCACATTCACATTTCTGAAGCTAAAAGCGGACTTAATGGCTACTACTGTTTAGGTTGTAAAAAAGAAATGCAGGCTGCCAAAGGCACCAAAAGGGTTCATTATTTTAGGCATCACGCTAAAAATGTTGATAAAGACAATAAAGAATGTGTTGTAGCAAGTAGAAAATATAGAGAGCGAATAGCTAGAGACATCCTTCAAAGACTTAAAGAGTTTAAAGTTCCTGAAGTATTAAAATTTCCACCAATAGGAGAAGAAGGTGCACCAATGCTTTTAAAATCAGCAGAAACTATTAGAGCTTACAAAGTTAAGTCTGAATTAACTTTTTATGAAGATGAAAATTGTCAAATAAATTTTGGTCAAAATCCAGATATAGACGAGAGGTTTTTACTGATACGACCAGACATTACTTTTTTCAATGAGAAAGACGAGCCTATTTTGCTCATTGAATTTGTCATAGATCATAAAATAGATATCGAGAAGAAGTTAAAACTAAAACGGTTAGGTTTAAATACCGTTCAAATAATTATTCCTAAGAAGCCAGGCGAGGAAATAGAAAAAGCACTAAAATCAAGAAACAAAGTAAAATGGGTTTACAATGAAATCGAAGCCAACACCAAATATATATTCGTTTCCGAATCAACTGATAACGGAGTATGGTCTATTGATTACGACCAAAGAAACATTTTCGAAGAAAATTACAAGTGCAGAGCAAACCAAATTAAATATCTTATACGAACAGTTAAAAGAGCTTTGGAATCGCAATCGTACAAAAGAGCTGAACACCACTTTGAATCTGAAATATCAAGAGTTGAGAGTGCTGCAGAAGCAGAGAGACAAGGATTGGAAGATATGGAAGGAAGAATTGATAAAGAAGTACGAGCGGAATTTACAGACCGAAGTTTCGATGTTGAAACACAGGGACGAGATCTTAACGATAGAGAAGACAAATTTAGAGAAGAGTTTATTGATTTGGACGAAAGATATCAATCAAAAAAAGAAGAGCTTAGAAATAAGCAAGAAGGAGCTAATCGAGATAAAGAAACAGAACTCGAATACGGAGGAACTGAGGAGTCAATTAGAGAAAGATTTAGAACAGCAAGCAGAGAATTACGAAACGAATTTGAAGAAAAATCAAAAGACGATAAAAGAATTATCGATAATAGAATCCAATCTAACGGAGCAATATCAGAAAAAACAGAGCAGCTTACAGGGTTCTTTGGACAGCTTGAAAGAGAAGAACAAACAAGCCTTACTAATAGAAAAATTGAGATTGGACAACGAGTCAAAGACCAGTCTAAAATTGAAGAAGAAAGTTTATCAAGAATTAGTAGAAGAGAAAAAATTAATATTGAAGAGTTACAATTTAAGGAGAGAACCTTATCAGAAGAGTTTAGAAAACTTGAAGAACGCGAACAAGATAGATATAGAGAAGAAAAGGCTGAAATTGGTCGAGAAGAAAAAGGATTTGAAGAATCAATACGTGGAGAACTTATTAAAGAACTCAGACAACCCGCCAACAAATTACCCAAAAGAGTTAAGTTCATATTGGAAGCTCAACGAGTGGGATGCGATTTCGAAGATTCTAAACGCCAAGAACAATACTATAAGAGGGCACGTGAATTTTTTAACAAGGGAGCTTGGGAGAAAAGGTAAAACTTTAGAATGGTTTTTAAAAATGTATGAGGCTGAAATTAGATAGTCCTATAGTCCCATAGTCCCATAGTCCTCAAAATTATATATAATTGGCTATGTTCCTTTCAGGTGTTGCTTTACAGTTTGGTTTAATAAAACCAAGACCAACAGAATCCCGTAAACAATATCCTACAGCCTTATAGCGAGGGAGTTATGGAAGGAGGCCGAAAACTTCCCCCACGGAATAAACCAATCTATTTTTAAATCTTCTTTTTAAATTCCGTCAGGGCTTTTACAATGGCCGACTCCAAATCCTTGTATTCCTCTTGCACATCGGTCTGGTACACCACATTCTCCCCAATATTGTCCTTAGGAATAAACTCGTTATCCTCTGTGAGAATCCACGCTGGATTATAACCCAGTGAGTAGTAATACAACACAAATTTTATGGTGGTCAAGGATATGGCCCCTCGTTCCACATTGACCAAGGTATTATAGTCCATATCAAAACGTTCAGTAATCGATTTTATGGAAAACTCGCTTGAACGTTTATTGCCAGTATCCTTTTCTATCAGCTCTTCGCGAATCATCCTTAAACGTTCGCTGATGTATGCGAAATCCTCAGTAGAGGCTCTCATCATCTCGTCAATATCTTTCATATTTTTAATTTTAAATATAGATTATTCCTTATACATTTCTATAGGATAGCTTGACAATAAACTTTCCAACGAATCTGTAAATACTTCTGTTTGGTTAACCGCCGAAACGTTCTCAAAAGTAGGTGTTTCATATTGCCTGCGAAAGGCATCTGCCAACTCCCTACTGGATTTACTGCAATATTTCTTCATAAAATCTTTTGCAATGACTTCGTCCTTTTCCAGAGATCCCGCTATTTTATCGCCGATTTTGAATTCGTCAAAAATAGCCAACTTTGGTTTATTACCAGTACAATGAACATATTCCCGTTCAACAAGCTCATTGATATCTTGGATCACCTTTAAAAAATTAGCATCCAGAATCCTATCTATTTCCTGGTCTATGTACATTCTATCTACCAATGTATTAATATACTGCTCTATACGTGCTGTAGAACCGGAATCATCCTTGGTCAATTCCTCCAACTTTTGTAGATGGTCGAACAATTTTAGCTCATGGGCTAAAGGAACGAACTGCATTTGTTTTATATGATTATCGTAATTATCTGCTGCAAACTTCTTAATGTAAGTCGTATAAAATTCCAAATAATTCGTTTGACCAAAATCGAGGTTCCGCACAACATCAAAAAAGTCAAGGGTGTGTATCAGTTTCATCTTCGAATCCACTAGTTCCTGATGATTTTCATTTTTAAATTTGTTATGCACGGGCATTTCGTATTTCCCTTGAATTTTTTTGGATTCCATATTGGGTTTTAGCAACCCAAAACACAGTTTTTGTTCAATAGGGTTTTCAAAGGTATCTGCGACAATGCCCCCAAAATGGCCTGTAGACATACTAGTAATCTTGCTTTTTGGCAACAATTCCAAAAGAATGGTACTGAAATTTACAGTGGTGTCGTTGTTGGAAATTGCCTTGCTTTTTTTTCCTTGATGGATACGTCCAAATATCTCACTGATTCTTCGGGCCGTTTCCCCTTTTGCAGCTCCACTGAACACATTGGAGCAGTTGTCAAAGATGACCTCTGCCAGTTCCCTGCCATAGTCGGCAATCAATTGTGTAATGCTTTGTATACCCAACACGGTGGCCACATAATGAGATCTTCCGGTATCGATTATCTTGCGAAGTCCCATAATGAAAACGGTTGGGAGTTCATCCAGGATAAGACCCAAAGGCCTACAGCCAGGTTTATTTACCACTTGCAAAACCTTATTAATATAGAGTCCTATGGGAGCGGCATAGATTTCGGAACGGTCGGGATTATTTTGAATACAGACTATTTTAGGCTTTTGTGGATTATTTATGTCCAACCGAAAATCGTTACCGGTCATAATATAATATATTTCCTTACTGGCCAGCATGGAAAGAGATATCTGGGCACTTGCGGTCTGACCGGCCAACTGTTGGCCCGCTTGCCGCTCCATGGCATCCTTGAAAGGGATCATCAGACTGCGAACTTCTACTTCCCTCATCATAATTTCCAACAAGTATTCGATGTTTATGGTGGATAACGTTATGACATGGGGCAAAGTGCAGATATTCTCACCAGTCTCCTCGGATTTTTTCTTCAAATACCAGATCAGCCCCGAAACAAAACTGATGGCACTCTTGGAAAAGAAATCACTGCGCTTTATCCAATCTTTGTTCAGATTTTTCATGATAATTGTGGCAGCATCAGCGGCATCGGTCTGGTTTTGCATTAAATAGGGATCGATAGGGTTACAGCGATGTGATTTTTCTATATTGTCAAAACTCAAAGTATAAAATTCGGGTAGTTTGGATTTTTCTTGGGCATCGTTTGTGCGCTCCTTTTTTCTTCGCCAATAGTTATATGCAACCTTACTAAGCGTATCGAACTTAAAATCATATATCAATAGCGTAAAGTTTTTTTCAATCATTTGCTCTATAATCTCTTCGATCAATGCGAAGGATTTACCACTACCTGGGGTACCTATGACCAATAAGGCCCGGAATAAATTCACAAAATTTATCCATCCTTTCCGTAGTTGCCCTTGATATTGGTATTCATAGGGAATGTTTACGGAATACTCTGTATCTATGCGTTCTTCCATCTGCTGAAATGTTTCGTTCCGATCGTTAAAAGGGTCATCCTCGGCATCATTGACAAAGTCCATCACTTGGAAAAGATGTACCGAACCAGAAACAGAAAACAGGAAACCGATACTATATAAAATCAAGGAGCACCAAAGCAAACTGACTTGGGTAGGTTTAAAATACCCCGTTATAAATAACAGTACACAGCCAATTCCAAAATACGTTAGACCGGTCAACAATGATTTGCCCTCTTTTTTTCTGGGATTATATAGCATGACCGAACCTAAAATGAACATCAATAACATTGTTCTTCCGGGTAACAGCTCTTGCAAAGGCTTAAATCGAATAAGGAAATCATGTATGATTTGTGAAAGTTGTGAATCCCATTCCAGATATTGCACGATCGGGTAATAGGCAATAAAGCCTATAATAGCAAAAAAGGTAACCGAAAGTAGCATGGCCGAGAATGCCAGATTCTTGTCGTTCATAATGTAATCAGACTGTTAGAGAAACTTACCTAGTACAGATTGTCCTTTAATTCTTCTGATAAGGGGTCCATGAGTATCATTCTATCAAGTTTTGTAAGTTATTGTTATTCTTTATTTCCCCTTTCTTTTTTTCAGGAGTAAGGGGAGCATTTTTCTTTAAATACATACTAATATCACTCAAGGGTACGGTATAGTTGAATTCTAATCCGAAATCGCATTCCACACTTTGGTTGTCTATAGCCTTTACGATGCCATGATTAGGACCGCCCTCAGGGCCTTTTGTTGTTTTCAATTCAATTTGATCCCCGATTTCCATAACATCTCTGCAAACAGTCTCCATTTTGACATATTTGGTCTTTTTGGAATCCATAAGGTCATCGTTCCAATCCTTTCCTTTAGATTTATGGATAGTGGCCGGGAAGGTTAGGTAAAAACCGTTAATGGTTTCTATCAAGGATTTGAACAGATTTTTTCCACCGTCAAGCTGATTAGCATTTATGATTTCAGGCAAGGAAAATTCCACTACAATCTTGTCCGTAGATCTTACCCATTCGATAGAATTCGACATAAGCTTCTCCCATTCTATAAGGGATGATAATTTTTCCTCCAGCAAGGTGATATGATTGGTCAATTGAAACCCGACTTTTGAGGTGTAGTTAATAGTGAGGCTTACAATTCCGTGGCTATTTGAACTTTCCACATATACATTGGGATTAAAACGGTTGATAAGGCTAGTAAATAACTTTAGGTCAAACTCGAAACCTTTGATATCATTGTCCATGATGGATACCATGGATACACTGTTTGTCTTAAGGTAGGGTTCGGTTAGTTGACCGAAGAAATCTAACTTTTTTTGATACACGTTGCCACTAAAGGATACATAGAAATTATCTGGACTACCATGTAGTTCATGGTAGGAGAGGAGGTCTATGCCACTTTCCCCGACTACAATTCTGGAAAGATTCTTGATGGGATTTGAATGAAATAGAAAATGATCCTTTTGGTTCAGTACCAAGCGAAACTTCTTAATTTTATTATCCCTACTGCTTATATATGTTTTGTTGTAGAGGATATAATTTTGGGGATAGCCTTCCAAATCGTACTTTGGAAAAGCAATATTGGCAATTTTATTGCCCGTATCCCGTGTAGAATAGGCATTGAACAAACGGCCCTTAAATAATGGATCGTTTATTGTGTTCTTTGATATACAACGCTGCTGCCCTAGGTAATTGGAGTTCCGCAATGGAACGATTTTAAAATTTTCCTCCAAGGATTTCCTTACGGCCTTGAAACTTCGAACTTCCATAGGTGTATTTTCCATATAACCAAGCCCATTCACGATTTCGAGACCGGCCTGAACGGCCTTGTAAAAATTAACGTTCCGGTTCATCAAGTACATAAAGAAAAGCCCTTTGTCCTGGGAATCATTTCGGTTAAAATAGGTTACTGGTTTCCGGGCCATTTGCAGTACAATACGATCTTTGTCGTTCTTGAACTCCATAGAACCTGCACTTTTCTTTATCAATTTGTACCCATTTTGATGTAGGTACATCGGAAAATTGGCCTCAGCATTGATTTTTGAAATCAATCTTTTATAATATTCAGGGTCATCTATGTAGTTAGGACTTTGCATAGGAAGGATGTAAAATGGCCGACATGCTTGGCGTGTCGGCTATTTGCTTGAATTAGTATAAACTGAGTTACATGCTTATGGCGTTTTTAGGCTGTTTCTTTTTTTTTTCGCCGTCAATGGTTTTGTTCTCCTTGGCCTCTTTATCCAAAACATTAGTTTTGTCCAAATTTTTGTAAAGAAAACGTTGGTTTTTAGCATTCCATCGAACCATATAGGTCAAAGGTCCTTTTTGTGTCTTTCGAATTGTGATCTTCACTTCTTCCCCTTTGTTCAGATTGTCTGCCTGATCTTTAGTCAATATTTGGCCTAGAACATACATATTTGCAGTTACAGCAGATTTTGTACGGATATCGTTCAGTTTGGGCTCATAATAAGCCAATTTTTGGAACGTATCGCCACTCAAGGAACTGCCAGTAAACTGAATGGTCTTGCCTTCTTGTACCATGGCATGGTATTCATCCTTGGTAAATTGATATTGAAAGGCATTGGCATCTTCAAGTTTAACCTGTTCCTTACGTTTTATCTGTACATCCAATCTGGAACCGTAAGTGGAGTTATATAGCATTTGGACCATCTTGACCGTTTCCTTTAATTTGCCATCATTGATGTAGGTTGTTTCGATCAACTGCTCCTTACCTTCTAGAATCGACTCTTGAATGTTGGGTTCCAACTTCTCAAAACTTATGTAAGCGCCTTCCAAACGTCTTTTTACATCGGCCTCGGCAAATTGTTGGTCCTTGTTTTTTTGGACTTCCACATTTCTGCTGTCCTTCAACATTTCAAAGGACGGATTATTACCGGCTTTTATTTTTAAGGTTTGATCGTCTATGGATATTGCTTCAGCCTTTTGCCAAACTTGATTGACATTTACGAATACTTTTTGAATCGTGTTTTCTACTTGATTTTCCATTTTTGAGTGATTTTTAATTGTTACGGAATTTGAATTTGTTACTTTTGAATAACTTTCGAATCAGGAGTGATTTGTGAGTTACGGAATTTGAAGGAAAGAGGGCGGGAGCGCCCTTTTTCCATTTTATAAAGCGATTCTATATTCTTTCAATTGTACCTCCTTCCTTTCATTAACTTGATTTTGAGTATTTTCCCATTCAGTATACCAATTGTCAGACTTTGGCTTTAGAATGTCTATTGTCTTGTTCAGATAGTTTTTGTAATACGACCAGACCAATAATTTAATGGTGTTGGATTCAATGGGTAAACGGACTTTAATGTCTTCATTATCCTTGGAAACCAGAATACTGTATTTGTTCAGCCTGTTTTGGTCGATGATTTTGTTGAAATTCAAAAAGCTTTGGGTCAAGTCTTGGTTAAAGCGTCTGGTATGGTCGTAAAAGCGGGAGAAGGATTTTTCCTTTCCCATGGGGAAGCGTAATAGCATATCCCTATCGGTCAAGGTCAAATTAAAATCGGAATCCTTTGTAAATGATATAAAATGGAGGTCCCGCAAATACCCCTCTATTTTTTTATTTCCCGTGAAGCTTAAAAATAGCTTGTCCACTTTCGTTAGCCTTTGTATCTGGAAAAGTATATCGGTCGTCTGGGAATTTATCGCTCCCAATGCCATGTACACTACATTATTTAATCGGAATTTTATATGGAAGGCCAAAGCTTCCTTAGGATCTTTAAAAAGAAAAAGACCCTCTATTTTCTTTGGAATATTGGAGTACCAAAGGGAGTGTTTTATCGCCGACTCTTTGTAAGGAACTACTTCTTCGTCCGTATCTAGGAAATATCCGCAGACCTCATTCTGCAGATTGAACAAGGGAAAAATCGGACCACCTTCATGATTTTGGAAAACACGCCCTGAAAAGGGAATAGAGCTTTCCACACCCTGATATAGGTCTTTCGAAGTATCTTCGAGCGGTGACCTGTATGATAAAAAATGATTAAAGTCTTCAGGTACTATTTTAAGCTTATCAACCGGGTTATTGGCTATCAACAGGGCTTTGATTTCCAATACCTGGTTAAATAGACCATCTACCTTGTCCCAAATCAGCTCCTTGCCAGTCCCTTCAACTTTTGATACATACTCCGTAATTAGGTCGGATGCGGATAATTTTTCCTGTGGCCGTTGCACCTTATAATAATAATATCCTTTTTCGGTATTTATGATTACATAACTCTCGCCACCGTTCTTAAATATATGATGGGTGTGTTCGGATTGCACAACTTGGTACCCCAAATGCTCAAAGAGATTTGGCAGGTGTATTAGGTGGTCTTCTGTAAGCCAGTTGTTCATTTTGCGTAAAATTTGTTTATTTGTATTTAAATAGTAAGTTTGTATATAAATACAAATATATGATTTTTTTTGAATCCACAACTTTTTGGAGGAAAAAATTGGGTGTCACCAAACCAAAGTCAGCTAAAACCTTTGGAAAAAAAGAATTCGCCTATTTTCTTTTTCTAATCATTATGTGCCTGTTTTATTTAATTTGGTACAGCCCTGATATTTCAGCACAACGACTTGAGGATACCACGGTCACAATGGACCTTTATGAAGAACGGCTTAAAATGAATTTAGAATCAACGTTAACGGATTCGCACCTTGTAGAAAGGGAACGTAATAAGTTGCTAATGGCAATTGAAGAACGTATAGTTGGATTTTTATACCAAATTCCTGATTTTTCCTATATAAGCTCATTAGAGACATACTTACAGTACCGACCTCAGTTGCTGGAGCAGTTTCCATCTGCCGTTCCGTTGGAGAAAGGCAACTATTCCGTTACGAGCAACTATGGCATACGCATCCATCCAATTTCAGAAAAAAAGAGAAAACACTATGGAATTGATCTGGCAGCACCTCGTGGAAAATATGTTAATGCATCGGCATCAGGTACCATCCTGGATATCCTCTATTCACAAAAAGGCTATGGAACCCATATTATCATTAAACATCGCTTCGGTTTTGAAACTCTATATGGACATCTAAACAAGGTGCTTGTCCGAAAAGGGCAGATTATAAAACAGCACGAAATCATTGGTACGGTAGGTAGCACTGGAAGTTCCACTGGGTACCATCTACACTATGAGATACTGAAGAACATGATCCAAATAGACCCAAAACTTTCACTCAACTTAAAGAAAAATATTTATACCCATTTAATTGAATCAAAAACGAACAAAGATGGAGCGGATTAGAAAAAAGGGTGAAGCATACTATTCTAAAATTAGGTATAGCTAGACTAAAAAAAAATCAAGGTGTCTGCTCCTATAATCTTATTTTATTGAATTTAAAATTACAGATGTTACAATCACGTTTTACTAAGCGCCCAACCGGGTGTTTTATTATGGATTGGGGAAAAACGACTGGATAGCTTCTAAGCAATTTTCAATAGAGAGGCAAAGGAATTAGTGTATGCCAAAAATGATTTTATATATCATGATTATACCACTTTTTCTAATTTAAAAGGGATATCAATGTTGACAGTTGCCAACCATAGGTGCTCGATTAAAAAATATAAAATCACTAACTTTAATTAGAAGTTGACCTAATTATTAGATTTCATCTCTAAAATAAGTATTCTCATTAATGTTATTCCCATGAACACAAGAGCTGCCTAAATCTATAGTGACGGATGAGAATCTAAATACACTGGATAATCTTTAAATATTATAAAGTGCATCAGCCAATTCCGTTTTTTTGTGTCGGCTCAATGGCACCTGTGTTCCAGCAACTTGAACAATTTTACTGTTGAATTTTTCAATTTTTTCCAAATTCACGATATATGATTTGTGTATCCTTAGGAATTTATCCCCTGGCAACTGTTTTTCAAAAGATTTCATAGTAGAAAGTATAACGATATTACCTTCATTAGTCACCAATTTAATATAATCACCAAGAGCTTCGATCCATTTAATATCGTTTAGTACTACCTTGCGTTTTTTTAGGTTACTTTTTACGAAGATATATTCTTCTTCCTCGTTTGACTTATGAATCTGCTCGTATTTGGCCACAGCTCTTTTTACAGAGGCATCAAAACGGGATAAAGATATAGGTTTGTATAGGTAATCCGTTATGTCGTAATCAAAAGCCTTCAGGGCATAATCAGGATTGCCTGTAATCAAAATTACCTGTGGAGGGTTGTCCAAGGATTCCAAAAGATCGAAACCATTGATGATCGGCATTTCTACATCTAGTAAAATAAGGTCGATGTCATTATTTTTGATACCGCTTTTTGCTTCTATGGCATTGCTGTACTCTGCTACCATTGCCAGGTTTGGATGATTGTTCACTAATCTTGCTATGGCGATTCTTTGCATAGAGGAATCGTCTACAATTATACATCTTAATTTCATAATGGGTATATCGTCGGGTTAAATCACGCACAATGTACTTAAATACCGATCTCAGACTAAAAAAATGATGTGAACGGTACCCTAAATGTTGCGTAGAAGTAGATAATGATAGTTTAGGAATTTGGTCAAGTCCATTTATGATTAATTGATGCTTTAGGAACCTAAATCTAAGACTATTCTACAATTGCAATACTAAAACTCCTATTCGAGAGGTCGCTTTTTAAGTACTTATTGATTTATTTGAATATGCTTTTTCACTGTTGACCATTTTTGTTATAAGTTGTAAAAAACAATAGAAAGGAACTACAATTTTCAAAAACCGTCGGTGCCAGAAATATCCTATTGTCTCTTTCCCACAATGAATTTGTAACTATCTCAATGGAATTATGTGGACGGGTGGGGAAGGAAATTGTCAAGATTGGTAATTCCTAGATAATCTGGTTCGTTTTGTGCCACAGTTCAACACCAGGCCTCTGTAAACTTTGAAAAATTAAGGAACAATTAGACCCAACTAAGTATTTAAGGATCTCTCAAAATGGATGACTATGGGCAGAGATGAAGAATAAAAAGAACAAAGTTCCATTATAAGCTCCTCTTTTATGAAACTTTCTTGTTACGACGAAAATATGGACCTTTTGAACGTTTACCAGTTAGGATTTATAATTAAGTGATAAATCTTTCTCATATTTACATTGATTAAGTTTCACAAATATGGAATTGAAAGTTTGCATTATTGATGACGACTTAGTTTCGCAATTCGCGTCAAGATATTGTGTAGAACAATCAATTTCTAATTGCAGGACTATAGTTTGTGACACTGCGGAAGAAGTTTTGAACATGTTTGCCCATCCTTTTAATAATGAAGAGGATGTGCCGGATTTAATATTCCTCGATTTGGTCATGAACGGCATGAACGGGTGGGAATTTTTAGATAAGATAAAGATCGGTAGCAATGTTTTACAAAAAACGGACATCTATATTTTATCCGCCTTTTCAAATTCGAAAGACCGGACTAGGGCTAAGGAGCATCCCATGATAAAAGGACATTTTGACAAACCACTTTCCAGAAGCATTATTGACAAGATTCTTCAGTCAAAAAAGTAATAAGCCAATTGTTTTTTGGAGCATTACATTTGAGAATTGCAGGAGAGTTATGCTTTTGCATTGCATTGCATTGTTTTTTCAATTCAATTCATTCAAAGTTTATTATAACTACATAGGCTTCCAAAAAATTAACAAAGTGTAGATATACATTCGTTTAAGTGCCATAATACTAGATGAATTTTTTTTTTTTGGCTTTAAATCGTATTTATTAACATCTTATAGAAAAAGAAAGTACAAGGTAAATTACTGCGATATCTTTGCATCCAAACCCCTAAACAATTGGTATGGAAACAATTTTACTTTTTAAAGAAATATATCTGAATGGATTTAAGCAGCTGGGAAGTTGGCTGGTAAAAAGCTATTTCAAAGCTTTTGCATGGTTCAGTTTTGCCATGTTCCTAGTAGTCCTATATGCCTTTGGGTTCAGATTATTTACTGGATTCACTTTTTGAATGATTTAATAGAATTAAGAATTAGAAGATTTGATCCTTCCGTCGATTTACGGAAGGATTTTTTCATAAAGACTAAAAATATATTTTAAAGGTAGTACCTATATTCTCTTTACTTTCAATGGCTATAGTTGCATCTAGAGCTTCTAATTGTGATTTAACTAAAAAAAGACTAATACCTTTACCTGAAATATTTCTATGAAATCTTTTATATAATTTAAATACATTCTTACCATGTCTATCTAGATTAATTCCCATACCATTGTCCTTTATCACGAGCACTTTTTTATCGCTTTCAAAAAAAGTTTCAAAATGGATATAGGAAGATACCCCATCCCGCCGATATTCTATGGCGTTGGATATAAGGTTATGAAGTATGCTCTGTAAATAAAATCTGGAGAAGTGTACCTGCTGCCAAGCTAATAAATTGAGCGATATTTCAAAATCATGTGAATCTAATAGTGTTTTGGAGAATTCCTCTTTAACCTCATTTATCAAAATTAAAATATCAACTTCCTCGACCTTAACCTTTCTATCATCTATAATGGATACATACTCACCTATATCTTTGGTGAGTTCTGTAATACTTTCGGCAATTTGACTTAATTTTGGAAGAAGTTCATGTATTTTTTTTTGGGGATCCTGTTCCTTGTTGATCATTGATACAATCAATGACATGCTTGTTACCGGAGCTTTAAGGTTATGCGAAACCAAATAATTAAATTCACTTAATTGCTTGTTTCTGATCGTTAATCGACTATTTATATTGGAAATTTGCTTGTTGTTTTTGTCTAATTGATTTCTTTTTTTGTAGAGCAGCGCATTCTTTGTTTCCAATTCATTTACATACTTTTCTCTTTGTCGTCTGCTATTTACAAAAAAGTAAGCTATGGTCAATAGCATGGTAATAGTTATAAAATTGAAAATACCGATACCAAAATAAAGTAACTTTAAATTGGCGTGTAAAAATTTTGGAGGTAATTCTTGAACAACTTTCCAATTGTAAGGAGCAACTATTTCTAATGATGTGTCAGAACCAAAATCCAACACCTCATTTAAACTTAACGTCTGAACAGACCATATATGATCATTCCTCAAAAAGGTGGTATCCTTTTTAAATAACTGGCTGGAAAGTCCATATTTTTGGTCCAGCGTAACTACTGAATCCAATATTTCAAATGGAATGTGGTTTTTATAGGTGTTGGAGGTAATTATATTCAGGTAACATCATCCAGTAGATAGAAATTATTATCAACTATATTGGTACGTAGTTGGTTAAGAATTCGATCCATTTTATAATTGACAACCACAACACCTATCTTTTTTTTATTACCATCAAAAATGGGTTGAACTACCCGTATAACAGGTTTGTATGGTTTTTCAATTTTACCATTTTCCCTATTCAAATTAATTTGAGATAGGTAAATTTGCCCGTATTTAAGGCCAATCCCCTCTTTAAAATAAGTGTGGCTACTTTTGTCCTGCAACTCTCCAAATTCTAAAGAATCGATTCCTTTCCGCTGCACACGAAAAAATTCCTTACCATTTAAGTCAAGAAATCGAAACTGATCGTAATCGGTAATTCCCTTAATAATTTTAAGATATGGTTTCATGAAGGTCACATGGGTATTCAATGGGTTAAAGTCTTTAGGGAACTTCAGTTTTGACCAGTAGATGGCATTATGTATGGGTGCATGAAAAAGATCAATAAAAAATTCTCTCTTCATAATTGTTTCACGCTCTTGTAACAGGGATAAATTTTTTATTTGTACGTTTTTTTGATAGATGAATAGGACCAAGGATAATATTAAAAGTGGAAAATAAAGTATTGCGAAAATTTTAAATACCTTTTTCCACATAAAATCAACCTATTAATTTTTTTCGCTTATTGTACAGATAACACATTGGATTGTAGGATTGTAAGTACACTAATATAAGAAATATTCAGATTGTCGGATAGTGTTTCGCTAATAAACTTAATCCAAATGATTTACGGATTGGACCAAAAGTTTTGAATCCAATAAGACTGTATAGTTTGAAATCTTGCCTTTAAAGATCAATTCTGTGGTTCATCTTTTGTAAGATAAAATTGCGTCCAGTTAGAATTTAATGCATTGTTAATTATTGCAATTGATATTGGCTGTCAACAGTTAACTTTTACAAATATTCAGTTTTTCACTCGGCAAAAGCTATCAAACAAGTAGTTCGGCGATTTTTAAACACCATTCTGCAATAATCTTACATACTTAAACACTAGTTGCCAGATATGGTTTCATGCAATCTTGAACTTTGGTTAATAGCAGATTCAGATTACACCTATAATTCAACTACTAAAGAAGAATGGTTAGATCAATCTACCAATAATTTGGTATTCAATGCTAATATGGTAGAAGGTCCAAATTTGGATTTGCCCCCACATTTTTGGTAAATGTCACCAATTTCAATCCTGGAATCATTTTGGATGGTGTTGAAACTAGGTTGGCTACAGAATAAATACTGCCAATTTTAGTTTTTTGGAATAATCCATATTTTCTGCACCCAGACCAACCAGGGTTTTTTCCATTTTATTTGGTATTACGGAGTTGCCGGTGGAAATACCTTGGTCCTTTTTGTTGAACCCTCACCCAATGGATTTTAATCATAGTATCACAGTGATGGGACTGCCAAAGTTACTTTTGCAAATCCCGCAATAGATGATAGCTTACCACATATAGTTGGTTTATGTGACCACTCTTCCCTTGTAAAATGTATAGTTGTCATTAGGTAGGGTTACTTTACTTCCAAATGGATGTCCTGATATGGGAGGGACGAATAATGGCTAAATTTGCAATATTGAATAGGGTGAATATTTAATTTATCAAACCAAACACTTCCATCAATCTCCCTACTAGGGGATTTACTTAACCAAGTCTTATCAAATTCTTTCCTTTGGTGTAAGGGGTTTATTAGAGTAGTTGGAGCTGCTCCTAAATTTGAAGAACAAGTCGGCCAAGTCCCCACCTTCTTCCAGGCCATAGGATTCCAATACCCGGCTGCAACTTATATTAAAGCCTTTTGCGGATAGTAAGTTGGTTTTGTCTGCCCATGTGCCATATTCCGTTTGATCAGGGAATAAAATCAAGATATGGCGGTTTAGAACGTGTAGAATGTTTTCTATATGTCCAGCTTTGAACCCAGTGGCATCAGCTAAAAAATCGAAATTAAATTTAAATACAAAGGAGTTGATTATAAGAATCTAGTTTCCTATTCATATTCTAATTCGGCGCAAATGGTTCTTTTTGATTGGCTCATCCAAATAGGTTTTGGGCATAATCCTACAAATAAAACTATGTGTAATACCAATCTATCAGAAAAATGAGAGCCAAGCAATTAGTGATAGGTCTTTTTGAAGTGAAAGCAATATTTTGAAAGTAAACTTTAAAATGTTGTACCTATGTTGTACCTAACAAAAAACCCAGGAGCTTAAACTCCTGGATTGCCTGATTTTACTGGTAGCGAGAGGGGGGCACGATCCCCCGACCTCCGGGTTATGAATCCGACGCTCTAACCAACTGAGCTACCTCGCCGTGCCGTTTTAAACGGGTGCAAATATAAAGTTAATTTTTGGTCCTTTCCAAATTAGATCGCTAAAAATATTATCTCGGTTTTATTTTTTAATCATTTATAAATATATATATTGCCCGCCATAAACACTATTCAGAATGAGCGATAAAATAAAATATGAAGTTGAATTTGTAATTCAGTCTTCACCGCAATTACTATATCAATATATATCAACCCCCTCTGGACTTTCGGAATGGTTCGCCGATAACGTAAACTCCAGAGGTGAAATGTTCAATTTTATTTGGGATGGCTCCGAAGAGCAAGCAAAATTACTAAAACGTAAAAGCGATGAATTTGTAAAATTTACCTGGGTAGCGGAAGAAGATGATAGTTTTTTTGAATTGCGCATCATTGTAGACGAGATAACCAAGGATGTATCCCTGTTTATTACAGATTTTGCAGATGAGGATGAAGTGGACGAATCTAAAATGCTATGGGAGAACCAAGTTTCCAGCTTGAAACAAGTTTTGGGTTCCGCCTAAGGCATTAAGGGAATAAAATGTATCTTTGGCCTTGATTTTTCAAGGCTTTTTTTATGGTTAATTTTAACGGAAACTTACTTTCTAACAATACTTTTTACCTTAATCACGAGAATAGGGCACTGCGCTATGGCGATGCCCTTTTTGAGTCGATCAGGGTAGTGAATGGTAAGATTTTCTTTTGGGAAGATCATTACCTCCGGCTTATGGCTTCCATGCGGATTTTAAGAATGGAAATCCCCATGAATTTTACCATGGAATTTCTTGAAGAACAAATATTGGCAGCCGTAAATGCCAATGAGCTCTTGGATCAACCGGCCCGAGTGCGATTTACTGTATTTAGAAATAATGGCGGGTTATATCTCCCCCAAACCAATGACGTATCCTACATCATAGAGACCAGTGTATTGGACGCTGCATTCTATACCCTAAGTAATGAGGCGTACGAGGTAGAGCTGTTTAAGGATTTTTATGTTAACCCGGATATGCTCTCTACATTAAAGACCAACAATAAGGCAATCAATGTGGTAGGTAGCATATATGCAGCCGAAAATGGTTACCAGAACTGTCTGTTGCTCAACAATGATAAAAAGGTGGTAGAAGCGCTAAATGGCAATCTCTTTTTGGTAAAGGACCAGTTGATAAAAACCCCCTCCTTAAAAGACGGATGTTTAAACGGTATTGTCAGAAAGAAACTGATCGGGATCTTAGGGGCATTGGACAATTATAATTTTGAGGAAGCATTTATTTCACCCTTTGAGTTGCAAAAGGCGGACGAATTGTTTATTACCAACGCCATTAAAGGCATACAACCCGTTACTAAATATAGGAAAAAAGAGTACGGTACTAAAGTGGCTACCGATCTTTTGGGCAAGCTTAATGCCGCTGCAAGGCTCAACTAATTGTACTTAATTTAAATTGGGATTTTCCGGGGCATTGGACCAAATAAGATAATTGCCCCCCAATTCCATCATCTTTTCCTTCCAAAAAGCATTGGAAGACTTTTGTATGATAGCACTTTCATAGACATTATTGACCACTACCCAAGATTTGGAGGTTAATTCCTTATCCAATTGAAGTGAGGACCAGCCGGAATATCCCAAAAAGAAGCGGATGTCATTTTCAGAGATAACCTTATTATTGATCAAATCTACAATAGATCCAAAATCTCCACCCCAATATATACCATCAGAAATTTCAATACTATTGACTATTAAATCCGGAACCTTATGGATAAAATAAAGATTGTCCTGTTCTACTGGACCACCATTGTACACTTGAAAAGGGATATCTATTTCAGTGACCAGGTCATTAATATTGTAGTCCAAAGGTTTGTTGAGGATAAAACCAACAGATCCCTCCTCGTTATGTTCCGCCAACAAGACTATAGACCTGTTAAAGGAAACATCACCAGAAAGGGTAGGCTCGGCAATAAGCAGTTTGCCTTTTTTTGGCTTTTCAGCAACCATATAATTTATTCTTGTTTCTCTAAAATAGAACAAATCCGTTAATCTGAAAAGTGTTTTGTACAAAAAAAGCACTTCCCGTTAGAGAAGTGCTTTCAATGTATAATAAAATTATGATTAGTTTACTGCACCGCTCAAATCAGCTCCTGCCTTAAACTTCACTACATTTTTAGCTGCAATTTGGATAGTCTTCCCAGTAGATGGGTTTCTACCTTCTCTTGCATTTCTTTTAGATACAGACCAAGATCCGAAACCTACTAGAGATACTCTACCACCTTTTTTTAGAGAACCTTCAACGTTACCTAGAAAAGATTCCAATGCCTTTTTAGCTGCTGCTTTAGTAATGCCAGCATCAGCTGCCATTGCATCGATTAATTCTGTTTTGTTCATAATTTCGATAAATTAAGTGTTATTAATTATAATTAAATACTTCAACAAATTTATACGGATTTGCCATTAACGCAAGTAAAATAAGGGGAAATCCGCATTTTTGTTGATAACTTGAAACGTTTGTTGATAAAGTAGGAGGTTTTTTACGTTTCTCCATAGCCCCAATGAACATGGGGGTTTAACCAACATAGGCGTTTTTCGGTAATTTTAATCCATTTAAGACCTCTTTGGTGGCCATTTTTCTTTTACCAGGCAATTGAATTTCCAATAAATTGATGAAGCCCCCCACTACGGCTACCTTTAGTTCTTTTTTGGTGGCAACAACAGTTCCAATTTTTAATTGATGTGGTTCCAAATCCACTTTGGCTAAATAAATTTTCAGGAACATTTCTTCTTCCCCATAGTACAAGGTTGTCCAAGCAGTAGGATAGGGGCTAAGTCCTCTAATAAAATTGTAAACTGTAGCGATATCTTGTTTCCAGTCTATTTCACAGGTCTCTTTATGAAGTTTATGTGCTTCCTTTAGAGCTTTGTCTTCTTGCTGCTTGGAAGGCACTATTTCCTTACTTTCAATTTTATTTATGGTTTCCAATACCAGGTCGGCCCCAAGGTACATTAACTTATCATGTAAGCTTCCTGCCGTTTCGGTATCAGAAATGGTGGTTTTCTTTTGAAGTAAAATTTCGCCGGTATCAATTTTATCATCAATAAAGAAGGTGGTTACCCCTGTTTCATGTTCTCCATTTATTATGGCCCAATTGATGGGTGCCGCTCCACGATATTGGGGAAGGAGGGAAGCATGAAGGTTAAAGGTCCCAAGATTGGGCATATCCCATACGGCCTTAGGCAACATTCTAAAAGCCACCACAATCTGCAGATCGGCATTTAAGCCTTCCAATTCCTTAATAAAATCGGGGTCCTTTAAGTTGGTAGGTTGTAAGATATTTAAGTGGTGTTCCATAGCAAAAGCCTTAACCGCGGATTCGTTCAGTTTTCTTCCCCGGCCAGCAGGTTTGTCAGGGGCAGTAAGGACACCAACAATATTACAGTCACTTTTTATAAGCTTATCCAAAATGGCCACGGCGAAATCCGGGGTGCCCATAAACACTATTCGAGGTTTGTTCATCTTTCGATTATTTCATACTGGTTTATTGTATTCACTTTTATTCTTTTATCTTCCAACAGCCGCTGTATTGCCAAAATAACAGAACTTTCCTTATAGGTCAATAATTTTATCAAGCCTCTGGAATTTTCCTTTTTCACCATTAGAATTTGCAATATGTCCTGTTCTATGATTCTTAATACATCATTGCCAACAGGATTTTTTTGAATACAGACATCACATTTTCCACAGTCATCCTGGGTCTTTTCGCCAAAATAATTCAACAATTGCCTATTTCTACACAGGGTCTTGTTCTTAATATAACCCAATATACTATCTACATTGTCTTTTTTAACTTGCTGAATTTGCTTGATTTTTTTAGCGAAGATATTGATGGTTCGTTCATCTTCCCTTGGCACCAGAAAGGTAATTTCCAGATCGTTGTGTTGTGCGTGATACTCAATAATTTCATCTTTTTCCAATTTTTTCAACACTGAGATAACTTCCTTTTCGGTGTTATTGGCTTTGCGCGCAATGAGAAGGGGATTTATTTTGGTGTCAAAATCGAAAATTCCGCCATAGGTTCTCAGTATAGTTTGAATGATCGGTGCCGATTTGTGATTTTTATCCAAGTAATCAAATATATGGTGCTTGGACGCTAGCATACGAATAGTTGTCTTCTGGGAGAATGCTTCTGTCAGGGATATAACCGAGTTTTGGTCTAACAACCTTAAACCGTTATAGGTTAATGTGTAATTAAGCTTATAGATGTCGCAAAAAGAATTAAAGGGCAATTGATAGGTTTCACCACTACCTTCCCCAAAGGGTATCTGAAAATAGTTGGCTAGTTTTCGGTATAAAAGTTTTAGAAAATCAACATCGGGTAACACCCCTAAAAATTGCTTGCGTACCTGTGTTTCATCGGTTTGGTTGGTAATAAGAACAGCGTTTGCAGCATTACCGTCCCTGCCGGCCCTGCCCGCCTCTTGAAAATAGTTTTCTATACTATCGGGGATTTGGTAATGTACCACTAGGCCCACATCTGGCTTATCTATTCCCATTCCAAAGGCATTGGTAGCCACCATGATCTTAGCTTTGTTTTCCAGCCACTGATTTAATCTGCTATCCTTATCCTTTTTGGAAATACCACCATGAAAAAAGGTGGATGTATGTCCCTGTTGAGAGAGGAAATAGGCCAATTCCATTGTCATTTTTCTACTCTGAACATACACTATAGCGCTACCATTATTCTGAGCGAATAATTCTTTGAGGCGGTATTTTTTGTCTTCTTCCCAAAGGACGCTAAAAGTAATATTGTTCCGAGAAAAGGAATCTTTGACGACCAAAGGTTGTTCCAAGTTTAAATTTTGGCAAATGTCCTTGACAACTGTTCCAGTTGCCGTGGCCGTTAAGGCAATCATAGGTGCGTTGGGTGCCAATTCCTTTAGAATATGGCATTCTAAATAGGCAGGTCTAAAATCGTTGCCCCATTGTGAAATGCAATGGGCCTCATCTATGGCAATTAGATTTACGTTCATTTGCCTAATGCGCTCTTGGATCAATTCTTGTTGTAGCCTTTCTGGAGATAGGTAAAGGAATTTGTAATTTCCATAGAGGCAATTGTCCAACAGGTTGTTCACTTCGTCAAAGGAAATACCTCCAGTAAGGGCAATCGCCTTTATTCCCAATTTCTTTAGGGTCTCTACTTGGTTCCTGATCAAAGCTATTAAAGGGGATACCACAATACAAAGACCATCACGGGCCAATGCCGGTATTTGATAGCATAAAGATTTACCACCTCCTGTGGGAAGCAAGGCCATAACGTCCTGCCCATCCAAAACGGCGTTTATAATCTTTTCCTGTGAATTTTTAAAATCCGGAAAGCCCCAAAATTGCTGTAATATATCCTTAGGGTGCTGCTGCACTATAGATTTTTTATTTTATTAAGTATAAAGGTAACCCTTCCTTCTACGGTTTCTTTGGGAACATTTATAATTTTGTAGCCATATGTGGTGTATGCTTTTTCCAAATAAGTATGGATACGAACGGCTTCATCATAATTTTCATAACGTTCATTATCGGACTGGTGTATTTCCTTCCAAGGGGGAAGTAAAAATACATGGTCGTACCTATAGTTTTTACAGCTATCTACAAAATGGTTGCCGTAAGCTTGTCCAAAACAATCCATATAGGCTACAACGTCAGGAATGCCACGATCAAAGAATACCATTGGATGATTAACATCTTCGGCGGCTTTGAACTGATTTATTCTACCGGCAATTATTCGTTCACTAAACAACAATGGGTCCGAAATAAATAACTGGGGAATTCCTTCTTTCCTTGCTTGCAGTGTAATTTCCCGCGATATCTCATTGAAACAAAAAAAGCCTTCCTTTTCAATCATTTCTATGATGGAAGTCTTTCCAGTACTGGGCCCACCCGTGATAACTATTTTTTCGATATTCAAATAATGTCCTTTTAGGTTGTGCAAAAACTTGCATAAAATGGTTTTGCAAAGTAATGAAATACCCCTAAGATTAAAAAATTGCCAATGATACTTTATATATTTGCAAAAACATTGGCATGAATCAAGATAAATCAGATGATTTTTATAACAGATTGAAGGAACAATTGGCGGAAACCAGTAAATGGCCGTCCAATTATTTGTACAAGTTTATTGTGCCTACCGATACGGAAAAAATAAAACAGATTCAAGATATTTTTGATAATACCGGAGCGGTTATCGAATCGAAACAATCTAAAAACGCTAAATACACTAGCTTATCCATTACTGTGAACCTTAAAAATCCAGATGCAGTAATTGGCAAATACAAGGAAGTAGGGGAGATAAAAGGGGTTATATCACTCTAAAATAGTATTTCTTGCATAATTTTGTTAATTTGCAGACGTTATAAGAATACTTCCTTATCATAAATCAATAGCAATAAATATTTCAAATTGAATTTAGTAGAAAACTTAGAATACAATACTGAGCGATCAAAGCTCATTATACCCGAGTATGGCCGTCATTTCCAGAAAATGGTGGATCATGCCATTTCCATAGAGGACGATGCGGAACGAAACCGTGTGGCACAAGCCATAATAAGTGTTATGGGTAATATTCAGCCACATTTAAGGGACGTTCCCGACTTTCAACATAAATTATGGGACCAATTGTTTATCATGTCCGATTTTAAACTGAACGTGGAATCTCCATTTCCAATTACCTCTCAGGAAACTTTGCAAAAGCGTCCTGAACCTTTGGAATATCCCCAAAATTTTCCAAAATATAGGTTTTACGGTAACAACATTAAACGTATGATCGATGTGGCCGTAAAATGGGAAAAGGGCGATATGCGCGATGGATTGGAATATGCCATTGCCAATCATATGAAAAAGTGTTACCTAAATTGGAACAAGGATACGGTGGATGACAAGGCTATATTTAAACACCTTTTCGAGTTGAGCGATGGTCAAATAGACCTAGCCAAGGAGGGTGAAAACTTGACTGAAAGTGGACAATTCCTTAAGAACCGTGTTGCTAAAACACCAAGGACCAATACTGGTAAAAAAACGCAAAGAAATCAAAACCGCGGTAAAAAACGGTACTAATCTTCTCACACTTTAATGGGAACATTTAAAATAGAAGGTGGTCATCAATTACATGGTGAAATTACACCGCAAGGGGCAAAGAATGAAGCATTACAAATACTCTGTGCCGTACTACTTACTTCAGAAAAAGTGTCTATTAGCAATATCCCTGATATTGTAGACGTAAACAAACTAATATCCTTGTTGGAGGATTTGGGTGTAAAAATTCAAAAGAAAGGTCAGGGGTCATATACTTTTATGGCCGATGATATTAATTTGGATTACCTACAATCGGCCCAATTTAAGGAGGATGGTAGAGGCTTGCGAGGTTCTATTATGCTTGTGGGGCCTTTATTGGCACGTTTTGGCAAAGGGTATATACCCAAGCCGGGTGGCGATAAAATTGGGCGTAGACGTTTGGATACCCACTTTGAAGGTTTTATAAAATTGGGGGCCAAGTTTAGATACAATAAAGAAGAACACTTTTATGGTGTGGAAGCCAAAAAGCTCAAGGGCACCTATATGCTTTTGGATGAAGCTTCTGTTACCGGAACGGCCAACATTGTTATGGCGGCGGTCTTGGCGGAAGGTAAGACTACCATTTACAATGCTGCTTGTGAACCCTATTTACAGCAATTATGTAAGATGCTGAATAGAATGGGGGCCAAAATCACAGGTATAGGTTCCAATTTATTGGAGATTAATGGTGTTGATAGTCTTGGTGGCACGGATCACAGAATGTTACCGGACATGATAGAGATTGGCAGCTGGATCGGATTGGCCGCTATGACCAGAAGTCATTTAACAATTAAAGATGTTAGTTGGGACGATTTGGGTCAGATTCCTACAGTGTTCCGAAAGCTGGGAATTCAATTGGAGCGCAAGGGAGACGATATCGTTATTCCAGAACATAAGGATGGATATGAGATCCAAAATTATATAGATGGTTCCATTTTAACGGTGGCAGATGCACCGTGGCCTGGTCTTACGCCAGATTTATTAAGTATTATCCTAGTGATGGCTACTCAAGCTAAAGGTGAAGTTCTAATTCATCAAAAGATGTTTGAGAGCCGATTGTTCTTTGTAGATAAATTGATCGATATGGGCGCTAAGATAATCCTTTGTGACCCACATAGAGCAACCGTTATTGGACACAACTTTCAATCCAGTTTAAAGGCCACCACAATGGTGTCCCCAGACATTAGAGCGGGTGTTTCTTTGTTGATAGCAGCTTTGTCTGCCAAAGGCACTTCTACCATCCACAATATAGAACAGATCGATCGGGGTTACGAAAATATTGATACGCGCTTGCGTGCCATCGGAGCCAAGATTACAAGAATTTAACCAAGGTTAAAACCTAAAATATAAAAAAAGGACTTTCGATTAGAAAGTCCTTTTTTTATATAAGCTGCGGACTACATAAGTCTATTGACTTATAAACCCACCAATTTTTTCTCCAATACTTAATAAATCACTCACTTCTTCTTTGGTAAAGTCATAAGGAACTGGTTTGGCAATACCAAGGGTTCCGTATAATTTACCATTGAGCAACATAGGAACAGCGATAGAACCCTCTACTTTAGTTTCTTTAGCGGCTGGGCGTGCCACTCCGGAATCATCGGTTTGTAGGTTACACATTTCTACGGGTTCACGACGTTCCGCCGCAATACCCGCCATTCCTTTTCCAATTGGAATCCCGGAAAGTTTAGGCACCAAAAAGGGAGGAATACCTTGATGGGCCTGTACCATTAACAAGGAAGTTTGATCATCCAAAAAATGAATTGTTCCCGTAGTACAGCCAAAACTGGAAATAATGGTGGCAAGTACCTGCTGCCAATCAGTACGATCTTTATTCAGGAAGGAATCTATTATAGTGTGCCGTTGTGCATTTTCCTTATTCATATACTTTAACTATTTTTTTATAACCAAATTTAGTAAATCTTGTTAACTATAGACTAGGATTTCTAATCGTGTTTGGCATTATTTACTTCGATCCAATACCCTTCTGGATCTCGGAGATATATCTGACGAACTCCATCCGAACGTAAGGTAACAGCTCCTTTTTTACCTGGCCAATCCTCATATTCAATATTATTCTTTTTCAAATGTCCAATAAAAGTTTCCAAGTTAGGAGTGGACAAGCATAGATGCATGGATTTATGCTTTTTCATGACTACAGTATCCTTGTAGATCAGGTGTAGCTGTGAATTGCCCTGGACCAAAAACCAACGAAATCCTGGGGCCTTATCGGGATGGGGGATTTCCTTTAACTTAAGAATATTGAAATAAAAATCTGCCGTAGCATCCAAGTTATTAACGATCAAGGAAGAATGGTCTATTTGGAAATCAAAGCCTTGTGCATGGATTTGTAAACTAAAAAAAACGACGATCAGAAATAGTGATTTATGCATGTTTAATAGGTTTTTATTTTAAGTTATTATAACAAGTTTTTAGGATTTACACGTTCATAGTGAGAAAGAAAAATTTGCAGGAAAGAAAGGTACTTAAAAATGAATAAAATGATATAGGCTATTCAGTTTTAGAGATAACTTTTAACGTATTATCATTTTTTCCATCACTATATAGTCAATTTCATGTTTGCTAAAAACCTTGTTGGTGACCTCAAAGCCAAATCTTAAATAAAAATCTTTTTTGTCCATTCTCGCGTTACACCATATTTTACTTACTTTATTATCTTCCGCGTAAGCTATAATATAGGAGAGGAGTTGGCTGCCATAACCCTTGCCCTGTGCTGTCTTGGCTGTGGCAAGTTTGCGAAATTGAGCTTCCTTGTTTTTTATAAATAATGAAACTACAGAAACTAAGACATCATTTAGAAAGAGTCCAAAGTGGATTCCTTGTTCATCATTGGGTAGAATTATATAATTTAATGGCATGTTTGGCCACATAACATCATGCCTTAAGGGATAGGTATCTTTAGCCCGAATTTGCCTTATATTTTCAGTCATTACTTGCTAATATGCCTTTAACTATTAAATATTGTGCCGTTGCGTAAGTTCCCATCACCAATAGATGGGACCAAGGTATTACCGTAAGAAACTTATTGATGGCCAAAATACTATCAGACGCAATAAAAAACAGCGCCCCAATGAAAACCAATTTAAAACTTGAGGTATTTACCTGATCCCTCCTGCCATAGGCAGTTAGAGCCAAAGTGAGAATACCTAGGATATAGATAATTACTGGAAATTTTAAGGGACCCAGATGATCATGTAAAACTAAGAAGAGGGTAGTGCCATAGGCCAATAACATTCCAGTAACCCACGGCAATTCTCTTTTAAATAGTTTTTTGCCTTGTGTAAAGAATACGATGGCATAGTTAATATGTGCTAATAAAAAAGCTATTAGGCCAAGCATAAAATATATAGAAGAGAGATGGTCATAAAGCAAGAGAATGTCCCCCAGTAATGAAAAAACGAGTGCCAATAGTGTAAAGCGATATACCTTTTTGGATAAGTTTTTTCCGGTCGTCCCAAAATACAATATAAGGGCGATAAGTATAAGTGGTTTGGTAAACTGCCTCAATTCCTGAAAGTGCATCGATCCCATTACTAGATCCAAAAAAACCAAAAGTATAAATATGCCTAAAAATAAATATGCCTTTAATTTCATTCTATAAAACGCTTAGGGATGTTAATTATGGGAAGGATATAATTTCCTTTTTCGAACTACAACGAAGCAAAGGCCTAATTGCAGTACTACAGCAATAGCATTGGTTAGCCAAAGGGCCACAGTGTTAAATCGGATTCCGTAAAAGCACCAAAATAGATAAATAAATACCCAGCCAAAAATAAAGCCGTTGGAAAGACTACTTAGACCTTTATAACGGTATTCCTTATATACTTGTAGGGCAATTACTAGGCAGGCACTTAGACCGGCTACAATTCCAATACTTTCAAAAATATTTTCTGGGATGCTGTGTATAATATTCATGTACTAAAAGCTTAATACCTGTTTATATTGGTGTTGGTTGTTTACTTTAAGGAAGCTTATTCAGTTCTGTACTTGATCATAATTTCCTTGAATAATTCGCTCGTGGACGGCGGAGTATAAGAAATAGCATTGGCACCTGCTTCTATTGTTCTCAAAATATCTTCTTCTTTATGGCCTCCTGTAGCCAATATGGCAATCTCGGGGTCAATATCCCTGATCCGTTTAACGATATCAGCCGTTTTACTGGCACCTGAAACATTAAAAATGTCCACTCCAGCCGCAATCCGGCCTTTAATGTCATCTTTTTCGGAAACAATGGTAATCGTAACGGGGATATCTATTTTCGCCTTTAGTCGTATTATTAATTCATTGGGTGTCGGCTTGTTTAAAACCACGCCCAAGGCACCCTGAAATTCTGCGTGCAAAGCCAATTCCACCGATCTTTTGCCATTCGTAATGCCGCCTACAACACCACAAAATATAGGCTTGTCGGCTGCCAAAATTAAAGAATGGGAAATTAAGGGTTGGGGCGTAAATGGATACACGGCAATGATGGCATTGGCATTGGTATTTCTAATAATGGCAACATCCGTGCTAAACAAGAACGATTTTAGCAATTGGCCAAAAACCTTTATGCCAGAACAATTGTTAATAATTTCCGGCACTTCCACTATATTTTTTCTTAGTTTACTACCAAAAGTGGGCACCTTTATCATAACGTATAAATGAATTAGGTTGAATAGAAATAGTAAGAAGGATGGTGAATATTCCTTTATCTTGACCAGTTTAAAGATACTCTTTTTTTCAATCGGTAAGTAGGGTGGGGGTAAGCCAAATGTAAATCAATTAATGGAATCCACAGTTATAATTTTATTCCTCTTGTAGTGAACGAGATTCCTTGTTGTCCTGTTGTGGATATCATTACAGCTTCAAAAATAGGCTCATGATTATTGGATTTTACGGCCCAATCAAAAACAAAGTTGGCTCCCGTACCACCATATTTATCATCTTGGTCTATAACAATTTCTATAGTTTCCAAGGGCTTTACAAAAATAGGTTTATCAAAATAGGTGCGAATAAGATCTCCTTTGGTATTGTAGTATTCGGCTTTAAGTATATAAATGGTATCTGTATTGCTTACGTTCCTCATACTTGCCGTGGCAGTTAAATGATGAAGTGTTTTTTCAGTTCCATCATATATGGAGGAATATATGGAAAGATAAGAACTCCCTTTAATTAAGGTGTCACTGGAGGGGAGGGTAATATATTTCTTTTCCCAATTAATGGGATCCAAGTGACTTACTTTCTTTTCCTCGGTACAACTAAGGACCATCATGAGGACACACAAAGCAATACCTAATCTATTTCCAAAAAAATGGAGACCATTCCGAAATATATAAATCATTCTACCTGCACATTACTTTATTAAAATTTGGCACGATAACCCTTTACAACCCTCAAGGGAATGCTTGTCACCGTATAAATATACTCTATATATGCCAAATTAAATGTTTATATGTAGCCCCTAAGCTATAACTTTTTAACTTTTGTGGTTCATATAAAATGATAAAGCGGCAGACGGACATTTCGAAACCTGGGACTTTAATTCTTCGGTAGAAGCATTTTCCGGCTTTATCCAGGGTTTACCTTTGGGATCATAAACTTGCGGTAAGGTTTTTACACATATACCAGAATGAATGCATTTTGAAGGCTTCCAGACTATGGTAATTTCACCATTTGTGTATTCCTTGAAATTATCTTTTTGTTCCATAATTATGCAATATTAATTCCTTTTAAGACCAATTTTTTCCAGTCGGGGTGTCTTTTAATGTAGGTTGCTACAAATGGACACATTGGAATTAGGGTTAATCCCTTGGTTTCAACATCCTCCAATACCCGTTTTACCAAGGAGGAGGCTACCCCTTTTCCTTCCAATTCCTTGGGAACCTCCGTATGGGTGAGGTAGATTTTATCTTTTGCCTTTATATATTCAATTTTGGCAATAACACCATCAATATGATATTCATATTGTTTGGCTTCCGTATTATCGATCAATTTGTAGTCCATAAGTATCTTGATTAATCGTTAGTTATAATTTAATAAATCTACTTCCAATAAAAATATTACTCCTCTAAATAGCCAAATTTTCCTAAGTTGTAATCTTTGATTGCCTGTACTATTTCTTCGCGCGTATTCATTACAAATGGACCTTGAGCGGAAATGGGTTCGTTTAATGGTTCTCCGCTTAGAATTAAAACTGTTGATTTTTTTGTGGCCTCAATATTAAAATCCTCGCCCTCATTTTCGAAGAGCACAAAATTATTTTCAGCTATGGTCTGCAAGCCATTCACATTAATTTCTCCATCTACTACCAACAAGGCTGTATTGTAATTACTTGGGAAGGTAAATGCTGCTTTTGTACCTTCTTCTAGCTTTGCATTGAACATATTTACTGGGGAAAATGTTGTGGCCACACCCTTAACATTTTTATAATTCCCTGCTATCACTTCAATGACGCCCTTGTGGTCTGCCAATTCATATTTATTGATTTGGGAATTTGTAATGCCTTGATATTTTGGGGCAGACATTTTATATTTGGCAGGAAGATTTACCCAGAGTTGCGCCATTTGAAAATAACCGCCATTCTTACTAAATTCTTCTTCATGGTACTCTTTATGAAGTATTCCAGAAGCGGCAGTCATCCACTGCACATCACCTACGCCAATTACCCCACTGTTCCCGGAACTATCATGATGGGCTACCTGGCCCTGGTAGGCTATTGTAACCGTTTCAAAACCCCGATGTGGATGTACACTTACCCCCCTTGGTTTGTCTGAAGGTGGAAAATAAAAGGGGGAATTGTAATCCAGTAATATAAAGGGGTCCATTCGTTGCATATCTAGCCGATATCCACTAGGGATAAAATTATGCACTCTAAATCCGTCACCAACATAATGGGGCTCTCTTGGGGCTACCACTATTTCTATATTTTTTGTTTTCATCTATTTGTCTTCATTAATTACCTTACAATATTACAAGAACCTTTTTTCCTGTACATTGATGTATGATAAGACGAACTTAGTTTGGTTTAAAGTTTTTATGCGCCAATTCTTTCCGCACTCTACTTAGGCTTTCTGGTGTAATGCCCAAATAGGAAGCTATCATCCATTGTGGTACCCTTAGGGTTAGATCAGGATATAATGTTATAAAATTCATATATCGGGTTTCGGCACTGGCACTTAATAAAAGGTTGATTCTTTTTTGTTGATGTCGAATATGATTCTGAAGGGCAATTTGATTATATTTTCTGAAAGAGGAACTGATTTCACTGGCTTCATTAATAAAATCGGAACTTATTAAGACTATATCAGTGTCCTCAATGGCATCGATAAACAAATCTGATGGTTCATTAAAAAAAGTACTGCTGCGATCGGAAACGATCCAATTTTCTGAACCAAACTGTATAATATGTTCCCTGCCAGGGTTGTCCACCGTATACGAACGCAAGAGACCTTTTTCAACAAAAAAGGAATGGTGGCAAACTTCTCCGGGACGCAGTAGGACATCCCCTTTTTCTATGTTTTTAAATTTTACTTTTTTGATCAGGAGTTGAAATTCCGGTTCAGGTATATTCGCCTTGGCTTTTAAATATTTAGTGAAATTTTGCATATAACTATATTATTGGGAATTTTTTCTTTTAAAATGTAGGTATGATGAATTTACCAATTCTGATAGTACGTCCAGATCTATATCGGACAATCGCTTAATATATAGGCAGGACTTGCCTGTTTTATGCGGGCCTAATTGTTCCAAAACTTTTTGCTGCTTGGATAACCCGGACATAATATAAATCGAGAAATTTAGTTTCCTGGGAGAAAAGCCAGTTAAGGGCATATCTCCCTCCCTGCCAGAATCATACTTATAGTGATAACTACCAAAACCCACAATACTTTCGCCCCACATCACAGCCGGTTCTTTGGTGGTTCGTTTAAATAATTCCAATAAGGCATATGCGTCTTTCCGCTTTTCCTTGCTCTCAAAAGAGTTTAAAAACGAAATTACGGATTTGTTATTTGGTTTTGTTTTGTTTTCGGACATCACCTGGGAATTATCGTTGATTAAATTTACTAAAAAAAAGATGTAAAACTAGCTGCGCTTCTATGCATTAATATTTCTTGGATTTTATGATTTGGTTGTTGCAATATTTGTTTCTGACTTCCAGATTCGTCTTTTAATATGTAAATTAGCAGTAAATAAATAAACACGTATTAACATGAAAAAAATAACACTATTAGTATTAATGATTGCTGTATCTTTTGGGATGCAGGCACAGATCAACACACCGCAACCTAGTCCTTCAGCGACACTTATCCAAAAAGTTGGATTAACCGATGTTACTGTTGAGTATTCTAGACCATCTATGCGCGGTAGAACTATTTTTGGGGATTTGGTACCATATGATAAATTATGGAGGACAGGTGCTAATGCACGGACTAAAGTTACCTTTAGTGAAAATGTAAAGATTGGTAATAAAGAGCTTAAAGCTGGGTCTTATGCCATTTTTACCAAACCAGGCGCTACCTCTTGGGAAGTTATCTTTTATAACGAAGCCGATGGTGGAGGAACGCCAGCAACTTGGGACGAAAGTAAGGTTGCTGCCAAAACCACTGCTCAAGTGCAAAAGATGCCAATGGAGGTTGAAACCTTTACCATTTCTATCGATGATCTTTCCGACAACGCTGCTACTCTAGGGATGCTTTGGGCAGATGTGTATGTAGGGGTTAAATTTGATGTCCTTACAGACAAAGCAGTTACCAGTGCCATAGACAAAGTCATGAAAGGGCCTGATGCCAATGATTATTATGCAGCTGCAGTATATTATATGAATTCGGGAAAGGATATAAACAAAGCCAAAGAATGGATGGACAAGGCCATGAGTTTGACGTATGAGCCTGCATTTTGGCAATTAAGACAACAATCTTTAATATACGCCAAGGCTGGAGATAAAAAGCAGGCTATTGAAACCGCAAAAAGATCTTTGGCTGCCGCTGAGGCTGCAGGGAATGCGGACTACGTAAAAATGAACCAGGACTCCTTGAAAGAATGGGGGGCTAAGTAGTATTCAAGTATAATTAGTATAAAAGGCTCACTGAAATGTGAGCCTTTTTTTTTTGGTTTAATTTTAAAAAAAAATACCGTTTGTATTGATGTCGAGGGTTATAGGATTGTCCATTGAATGATGGTCAATTTTACAAATACAATTAATATTGGCTTGCTCCTGTCATTAATTTCCATAAGGAATTATTCAAACCCTTTTGGTTTCTTATTTCCTTTTGTGGTTCAGGAACGTTGTTGTACAATGCTAAAACGTACTTGGCTGTTTTATTACCGTTGGTATTGGATTCAGAAAGTTGACTTAGTAAAAGCTCCAATTCTGCGTCCTTCCCTAATTTTTTAAGTGACAAGAGTTGAAATAGGTCATTTGGTAATACCGTGATTTTTTTACCAGTACTGGTATGTGATATAACATCGGCTAAATATTGTTTACTTTGGTTAAGATCGTTCAGCGATTCATAACTATAAGCCAGTAAATAATCTTGTAATCTTTCATCTGCATGGAAAGGCTTTCCAACCCCAAGATTTTCCGGCCATTCTTTGGAAGCTTGTAAAAGTGCTATTGCCTTTTTATAATTCTTGGCTTTGATACTTTCCAATGCCAAAAAGAGATGAGCCTGGTTATAAATGTGTTTACTTTCAGAAGCATGTTCAAAAGGTAGTATTTGTATGTCTTTTAAGACTTCTACCGTTTTTACATATTGACCGACTAACAAGGATGCCTTTGCATAAATTAGACCTAAATTGGCATTTTTTGGATATTTGGATATCGATTTTTTGGCCAATTTAAATGCGGATTCATTTTTATCATTGTTTAAGTAGAATTGAACCAATTCTTCCCTGAGTTTCCAATCGGAATCGTTTAATTGCAGTGCCCTTAAATAATCTTTTTCATTGCTGGAATAATCTTCATGTTCAAACATTCTAGCCCTAAAGCGATAAAATATGTCCGAATCTGGTTCATTTCCACAATCTTTTAGAAGTTTTAACCCGAGACTTTTTTGGCCAACAGCTATGTAATTCTGTGCTAGATAATATTTCAATTTCCAACTCTCATTTTTAGAAATTGCCCACTGCAATACCGGTATGGTTTGGGGTCTATAAGGGAAAACAAAATCGATTGGTAATTGTAAAGTGTTCAACAAGAATTTATTACCAAAATCTATATCCTGGTTTAAGTAAGTTGCCCAAAGATTCGTCTTTACATTGTTTTTGGATAACTTCAATACCTCCATTGCATCATTTTTCAATCCGATACTATTATAATAAATGGCCAGTTCTAAAATGGATTCATCAGGGAATTCATTATAAAGTTGGTTGGGTTTGTTCAATGGGGTGTTGCCTGTCCTAAATTGAGATTCAATTTGGGCAAAATGATTTAGTGGATCTATTTTCAAAAACTCGGTAAACTCCAAATCAAATTCATTCACCCTATTATTCTTCCTAAGCACAAGCAATTTAATTTTTCTCGCATTCAGGTTATAGGTGTTGTAGTCTAATGCCTTATTCGCATATTGCTCCGCTTTGGTCATGTTCTGAAGTAATAAATACATCTCGGCCATTTGGGCATAAGAAACAGATTTATATTTCATGCTTCTGGCTGCCCATCCAAAAGATTCCAAAGCATTAATATAATCACTTTGGGAACGATATATAATTCCCGCCAAGTAATTGGCTTCGACCGCATAAGTATCCTGTTTTAATACCCTATTTACATATTTCAATCCAAGGTCATAATTGGTTTTACGATACTCCAATTCCGCTAATTTCAGCAAACCTTCTTGATGGGAGGGATCAAGGTCCACCAATTCTTTTAATTTTGTATCAGCAAGATCATAGTCTCTAAATTTTAGTGCCTCCCAACCTTCATGGTATAGTTTTTGGCTTTCAGAAACCTTTTGTTTTTCATCATCAATAAAAGGTCGTTTTATTAGAGTTCCTTCACCATTGGACGAATAATAAAGCTTCTTATCACCCAATTGCACCACAATTTCCCCTGAGACTTGTATAGGGAATTGTTTTGAAAATATTTCCATGGGCTTTAAGTTAATGTCCTCCGAAAATAGCACTTGCCCATTTATACTAACTTGTAATTTATCTTTAAGGAACTGCAATGCATTAATTCCTATATAAAGTTCTTTATCTAATTCCTTTACATTGAGCACACCGTATTCGTTGGCATCTACCATTCCTCCAATTTCCTTGAATGGAAACCATATTTCCTTCCAACGATCCATCACATATGGTTCAAAATTAGCTTGGGAAATAGGATTGGTTTCTCCGGGCGAATATTGATTTAAAAGGCGTCCTGCCTGAAATTCCATATACTGTCCATCGGAATCTGTAAGCAGATCTTCCCAAATGCCACCAGACCTTGCCATGGACCATAACCAGAGTTTTTGTCCGGGCATTTCTTCATAGGGTGCCCAATGTCCAAAACCAAATTTACTGTCATGATAATAGCCTCCAAAAAAGTCCTTATAATCTCCTACTACATGTTCGGAGATATCCTTATCAAAATTATTGTTTTTATATAGCGCAAGATTCCGCCCTTCGGCATCTATAGGCCATGGCTTGGCTGCTCCGCCGTGTTCCAAAAATTGATTTCCAGGATATATGAATTCCAGGTCATCCGTGACTACAGCCGCAGCTGTCATCCAGTTGTAATAAGATTCATTAATCGGGGAGCCGTTATACCAGGAGGCATTGGTCTCAAAATAAGCTTTGTCTTTTTCGAGCCTAATTTCTACCCTCCAATCGGTGTGGGAGGGAAGGTCCGAGCTACCTACAACGCAACTGACACTGCCATCTTTATTTGTTTTTACCACATAATCTACAGGAGTAGCTGTAGACGGATGATGACCTATAATCCCAAAATTGAATTCAATTCCTCCGGAAGTCCAAGGACCGCGCATTGAAATATTCCGGAACTTGACCACTTCATTTTTATAAAGGAATTCTTCTCCTGTACTTTTCTCTATAGCTCCCCAAACTTTCCCGCCTATTTCGGGTAGCACATAGACTTTAATATATTCGTTCTCCAGAGTCACTACTTTCCAATTTTTCTTTTTTGAAGTATGTTCATAACCTTCAAATTTGAAATATGGAAAAATTTTGGCGTTGTCCGTGAGAATAGGCACAGGATTTGGATTGCTGTAGTCATAGGTGTCCAATGACATTAATTCTTCCTTAATGGTAACGGACCCCGATTGGGACCACATTCCCCAACATAATCCCATCGCAATTATTAGGCTGATACTACTTGTTTTCAATTTTCTATTATTTAGTTGATTCTATTTTATACGTTGCAATGCCATCATTATTCCTCATGAACAAAACCACTTTGGTTTTATCAGCTAGCATCAATTTGGTGACATCCCTTATTTCTCCATCAATGTTTAAACCACTCTCCATTACACTGGCCGGTCTAAAATTTCCTTTACCGTTACCAATTAAGACTAGACCCTTATTGGCATCATACCTTCCAAATTTCACTCTAGTTCCAAAGAAATTGCCTCCCATAATAATATCTTCATTACCATCATTATTAATGTCATCCGTTAGAATCCCATAGATGGGTGAAAATTGTGTTTGAAGGGGTAATGGGACTAATTTAAATTTGCCATTTCCCAGGTTTTCCATATAGCTGGTGTCAAAATTTTTGGCTTTTAAGACCAGTGCTTCTTTTAATTCAGCTGCGCTAAAAATATCTGTAATTTTCGCAGAGGCGTAATCGGAATAATTTAAATATTTTCCTTTAAGCCCACTTAATTGTCCTACCATATCATCTTTCGAAAAAACAGGAAATTCCTCTCCCATGTTATAGGAACTCATAATAGGGTCCAAGGAACCATTGTTATCAAAATCTTTAGTATACAAACCAACTGGCTCGGCTATAGATGTTTTTAATTGGGAATTTCTACCGAAGTTTCCAATGATATAATCCATATCACCATCCTTGTCAAAATCACCTTGTTCAATAGTGTTCCACCAACCTTCTGAATCAATAAGGCCATTATTTTCGGAGAGCTCCACCAATTTGCCTTCCACGTTTTTGAAGGTTCTGATGCCCATCCATTCTCCAACAATAATAAGGTCATTAATTTTATCGTTATCAAAATCGGTCCATATAGCGTCCGTAACCATTCCGGGATATTCAAGTTCGGAATTTACTGCCGTAGTGATATCCTTAAAAATTCCTTTTCCATTATTTTCTAAAATATAACTTCTTGGTGAAGTAGGGTATTTGCCAGGCACCAATCTACCGCCTAGGAACAGATCTAAATCCCCATCCCCATCAATATCAGAGGCTTTTACACATGAGCCACTCATAAGCATCGTTGGTAATGCCGTAACCTTTTTAGTAAAGTTGCCCCTGCCATCGTTCATGTATAGCCTGTCCTGTAATTCTAAGGAGCCTTCATCAAAATCATTGCCACCACTTACCACGTATAGGTCCAAATCGTTATCGTTGTCCGCATCAAAGAATAAACACCCAATATCCTCTGACCCTTTATCGGTCAAAAATATTTTTTCATTGACGGCCAAAAACCTTCCATCTTTTGTTTGAACGAACATTTTACCATCACTCCCTTTGGCACCTCCAACATATATATCTTCCAAACCATCATTATTTATGTCGGCTTTGGCGATTTTTGGACCTTGGGTAGATAATTTGTGGGGCAGTAATTGTTCCCTTTTAAAATCGTTATAATCATTTTCCAAGTGTTGGTAGGGGACAAGGCTATCCTTAGTTATATTGGTAAAATAGGTATTCCCAACTAGTGCTTGGGAAGTATTCTCAATTATAGTGGCATCCTTTTGATTAAGGGTAATGGTTTGATCGGATTTTACATCGGTCATAACTTGAACCTTGCCATCTGGCCAGATAATTTTAAGGCCATCGATTTTATCTACTGTCCCGAGGCCAAAAATTAGATTAAAATCTACCGAGGATTGAAATCCTCTTGTAGGCATCAGTTCCTGCATAAGTATTTCATTTCCAAAAGTTAACAAAACTTTTGAGCCAACCCCAAAGGTGTTTCCCCCTTCTCCTTTAAAATTGATTTTCAAATGATGGTTACTGTTATGTAAATCACTATTATTTCTGTAAACAAAAGGATATTCGTCTATATTGTTGACCACAAGATCCAGATCACCATCGTTATCCAAATCAGCGTAAACAGCACCATTGGAGAGCGATTTCTGATCTAGGCCCCATTTTTTGTTAACTTTGGTAAAAGTTAGGTCACCATTATTGTGATAGGTATAATTTTCTTCAATGGTAGCCGGCATGTTCTCCAAAAGATCTGTAATTGCCGTTTCAACACCTGTTTTATTTTGATTGATTCGATCCTGTACGGCATAATTTAAAAAATCCATATTGGTATAATCCCGCTTTACCCCGTTGGTTATATATAAGTCCTTGAAACCATCATTGTCCAAATCTGTAAAAAGGGAAGCCCAACTCCAGTCTGTATTGGATACCCCCGCAAATTGACCAATTTCTGAAAATGATTGCCCTTGATTGTTCAAATGCATCATGTTTCTCATGGTCTGATAATAAAATCCAGATTTTTCCAAGAAGCTATTTTTATCATAATTGTCGGGACCCGAGACCATTTTTAGGCGGTAGTTGTTCTCAGGAAGCATGTCTAAGGTCATAATTTCCGTATACCCATCATTATTGATATCCGCCACGTCGGACCCCATTGAAAAATGGGAAGTATGCCCTATATATTTTTCCAGACTTTCAGTAAAAGTACCGTCATGGTTATTGATATATAAATAATCCTGTTCCTTAAAATCGTTTGAGATATAAATATCTGGCCAGTTGTCATTATTTATATCCGATACTGCGATACCAAGTCCAAAACCCAATACATTGGAAACAAGACCAGCATCATCACTAACATTGGTAAATTTCCCATTATCGTTATTATAGAGTCGATCTTCATAAGCAGGATTTCTTTGCTGTTTCAGGTTATTTGATATTTGCCTAAAACTGGAATATTCTTGAGAGGAATGATTAACCACATAAAGATCAAGATCTCCGTCCCGGTCATAATCAAAAAAAGCACCTTGTGAGGAATAACCGGCATCGTCAATCCCATATTCCGCGGCTTTTTCAGAAAAGGTTAAATCCCCATTATTTATGAAAAGTAAGTTTTTTCTTTTGTAATCATCTTTGGCTGCTGACCTGCAGACATAGATATCCAAATATCCATCCCCATTAACATCTGCCATAGTAGTTCCCGTATTCCATAAACCTTCAGCAAATACCCCTGCTTTTTCTGCAATTTCTTGAAATTTAAAGTTTCCTTTATTAATGTATAATCTACTGCCAACCATGCTTCCTGTAAAATAGAGGTCAGGAAGACCGTCGTTATTAAGGTCACCCACAGATACGCCACCACCATTGTAGATATAACCATAGGTTAAAATATTAAACTCTTCGGTTTCCTTTAAAATAGGTTTAAAAGTAATTCCAGTTGTATTGCTGGGCATTAAGGAAAACATTTTACTTTGATCTACCTTCTGACAAGAAAGAAATATTATTGTTGTGAGAATCAGGCATATTTTGGTGATTGTATTACTCATATTAAGAAGGAATTTAGCAACGATGGCTAGATTTCATTTGTTAGATATTAGCGCCAAAAACTTAAACCTAAAAGGCTAAATTAAGGAAGGTAAGTTAAGCATTTATGGGGACTCACCAATATAAATGAATAGGTTTAAAATGAATTTTTAGTTCAGTATTAGTGCAATATCTGTATAGTACAAACTTTATGGTATAAAAAAAACCTGTGATTTTAAAATCACAGGTTTTCTATTTATTTACTAATAAATTTGATATTTAATTATCAAAAGTTTGGTCCGCCAGTATCAAACCATAACCTAGTGGCTATGTTGTCCGGACCACCTAATTTTGCTGTTGCATCTGCAACACCAGCTGCGTTACCTTCTCGTTCAGCATTCACAAATGGCATTCTTTTTATAGCCTCTCCTGGAGGTATTACACCCCAATCAGCATTACTGCTATTTTGGTACACTGGAGGTAGTTTAGGATAACCCGTTCTTCTGTAGTCTGCCCATGCTTCCATTTCATTGGTATAGGCAGCAATCCATTTTTGGGTAATAATTTTCTCCAATTTCACCTCATTACTAGCAGCTTCATCCCAAGCTACGGTTGTGGTAATTTGATTAACAAAATCGTTAACCGCACCCACAGCGATTGGATCATTGTAGTCTATAGGCAAACTTGTATTGTCCGCTAAATATGCGTCTACACCACCTGCACCCCATAGTTCAAAGGAAGCCCTTACGCCTGCCTCATAATTGGATTGTGCATCACCGGCACCAGTCCAATTACGTAGGGCAGCTTCTGCTTTATTGAAGAGTACTTCATCTGCGCTCATTACTTTACGCTTAGTAACTTTACCCGGATCATTAAAAGATAGATCGATAGTAGAAAAACTTAATCGGTCATCCTTGGCAACCAATTCGGCGCCGTTACGGATACCCTTATAAGGCATATCTGGATGATCGGTAACCAAAGACATATCTGTTACTGGATCAAAGAACGGTGCAATTCTGTTATCTTTGTAACCTATCAATATAGATTCCATGGTCGCACTCATTCTAGTATCTCCCCACTCAAAACAAATTTGGGCTGGGTGAAATTTTCCGCCGTACAAAGAAATGTTGAAGTTATCGGCGTTGGTCTCAATTAATCCAACTGGATCGGCTAACGCTTTTTCTCCCTGTGTTTTGGCCATAGCAGGGGCTACCTTGGAGATACGCATAGCCAATTGTAATCTTAGGGAATTGGCATACCTTGCCCATTTACCAACATCACCGCCATAACTAGCATCAAAGTTGTTTAAACCAACATAGTCGGTATTAGCACTAAAATTTGCAATTATTCTGTCCAAATCACTAAAGAATGCAGTATATAACGCTTCTTCGCTATCATATAGAGCACTTTCCGTAGACCCATAATTGGTATAAAGAATAGGTCCATAATAGGTAGTAACCCGTGACATGGAAACAATTCTAATTAAATTGGCCCATTCCACAAATACGTCATAACCATCTGCTGCAGCAATATCAATAACCTGTTTGGCAGGTGCCATAACATTGTTATATTCCCTTGCCCAATAGCCATTCCAACGTATGTAATAGGTAGTGTTATTTACACCGCCTACAAATGGGGTAGGAGTAGCCAAATGCTGCGCAAAGGTAACATTGGTTAAATTATGATCCACCTGGTTACCAAATATTTGGCCCAGCATTGAAGAATAAAACGCACCAACGTGGTTGAAATCCTGCTTTAAGGATTCTCCCGATATTTGATATGGATTGGTATTCGTTTCTTCAAAATCGTTGGTACATGCACTAAAGGCAATAACCATTGTAATTAGATATATTAACTTTTTCATCTTTTATAAATTAGAATGTTACTTTTAGATTAAATCCATAAGTTCCTGTCGAAGGAAGATTAAAGTTATCCAATCCCTGAGCATTTTGATTGGTACTCATTGCCAATTCTGGATCAAAAGGTGCTTCCTTACTGATAAAGAACAAATTGTTACCAATAAAAGAGATTGAGGCCGCTGAAATAGGCAGTCCTAAATTGGAAACATCAATATTATAACCCAGAGACAGTTGGCTCAACCTAACGTTGGTACGGTCGTAAATATATGCCTCTCCAATACCGTTTCTATCGCCAATAGCTCTAAACCAAGTTTCAGCATCCACTGTTGTTATGGCGGCTCCAGAAGTCTGGTCTACACCGTTTACAACTACACCACCAGCATCCCGGGCATCTGCACTTCTTTGTGAAACCCCAGCACCATCTAACATGGATTCAGTTTGACTAAATACTTTACCTCCAAATTTACCATTTATTTGCATACCAAGGTTAAATCTCTTGAAGCTAATATTGTTGTTCCAACCCAAGGTCCATTCAGGATCCAAGTTTCCAATTAACTCTGAAGTAGCAGTTCTTAATGGTTTTCCAGCATCAAATAAGATACGTCCTTGGTCATCCTTTAAAAATTTAAGAACATAAACATCGTTGAATGCGCCACCTTCTACCAATTTAGAGGTATAGCCCTCAGAAGAACCTAGGTTAATTATCTTGTCATCATCAGGTCCTATATCTACAATTTCGTTGGTATTTTTAGTAAAGTTAAATGCCGTTACCCATTGAAGATCTTCAGTTTTAACAGGCGTTGCACTAAGTGTTATTTCCACACCTTTATTGGTTATTTCCCCTGCATTAATGAATTTGGTAGTAAAACCACCTTCAGATTCAGACGATAATAAAGGCACATTAATAAACTGATCAGTACTAGTTAGGCTATAATACGTAAAGTCCAATCCTAAACGATTTTGAAAAAATCTCCAATCAGCACCAAACTCCAAACTGGTAATGATTTCTGGTTTTGCATCCAAAAATGGCTTTACCGTATTTCTGTTTACTCCACCACTTCCAGTAACTGAATTTTGTGGGTTTATTCGGTTAAATGGTACCTCGTTACCAACCTGGGTATAAGAAGCCCTTAATTTCCCAAAACTTACTGCCTCTGGCATGGTGAACATTTCACTCAATAAAGCGGTAACACCTACAGAAGGATAAAAATAGGAATCATTTCCAGTAAGTGCCAAGGTGGAAGCCCAGTCATTTCTACCAGAAAGATCTAAGTACAACATGTCTTTATAACCAAACTGAAAGTTGGCAAATGCCCCTTGTTTAATTACAGACCCATCGTAGGTTGAACTTACCTGCACATTAGTGGGCAAGTTTTGAAAATTAAATTCATTTGGATAAAGTAAACCTACAGTTCCGGTACCTACACTAACACCATCTCCATATACTGTCTTTTGATAACTTCCTCCCAATACAGCATTTAAACTAAAATCATCGCTTAAGGCGGTGTCATAGCTTAATATAGCATCGGTATAGACCAATTCATCATCATACTTTCTGTAATCCCAAGCACCTTTTGGATGTACGTTGGTGGAGTTGGAGGTAGCCGCATGCTGTTGTTCAAACTCTTTTATAGCATAATCGTAGTTACCCCTAACCTGCAATTTGAGTTTTTCGGTAATATCATATGCAATATTTAAGCTTCCAATAACCCTTTTGTTTTCGTCCGTTTTTGGTTCCTTATTGATTATCCAAAAAGGATTGGACTGGTGGTGATCCACAACAAACCAGTTCTGCGCCCAAAGGTTTCTATCTGTATCGAAGGTTTCATAATTATTCTGAAATTCGTAGAAATTCCTATTTCTTGGGAACATATAAAGACCAGTAAGTGGGTTTAAGTAATATCCCGCAGGCAGCCTATTTTCGGTCTCTTCAAGAGCCAAAATAACATTGGAAGTAACAGTCACCTTGTCGTTAAACAACTTCGTAGATTGTTTAAAGGTAAAGTTGTTTTTCTGATACTTATTTTTCGGTGTAATTCCAGAAGCAGAAATGTTAGCATAGGAAAAATAGGCCGTTGTCTTGTCTGTACCACCACTTATAGTAACTGAATTATTGAAGTTATGTCCTGTTTGGAAAAATTCCTCAACGTATTCACTTGCGTAATCACCAGGGGTTGTAGACCAACTTTCCTTAGCATTTCCAATAGCACCATATTTAAATTGCAAATCGGGCAATTCTTGAAAGTGCTCAAAAGTATAACCAGAATTTAAGCTTACTGTAGTCTTTCCAGAAGTACCTTGCTTGGTTGTAATTACTACAACCCCGTTGGCACCTTGACTACCGTATAATACAGCTGCGTTAGAACCTTTTAGGATACTGATGCTTTCAATATCATCTGGGTTTATGGCGGATAGTCCGTCCCCAGCATCAACTCCACCCCACATACCGGGTTGACCACCTTTGTTGTTGGCCATTGGAATACCATCAATTACAAATAGAGGAGAACTATCACCACTTAGTGATTTGTTACCTCTAAGTACAATCTTGGTAGAACCACCAGCACCAGAGCTACTTTTCTTAATCTCTACCCCAGCTGCCTTACCAGAAATACTGTTCATAAAGTTAGGATCTCTTGTGGCAGTCAATTCATCTGCCCGAACTGTTTGTTGGGCATAGGTCAACGTTTTTTCTTCCCTTTTAATACCTAAAGCTGTTACAACAACTTCACCAAGTTGTTCTGCATCTTCCAGCATAGATACATTTAAGGTGTTCGAGGCACCTACAGTAAGGGATTGTGATTTCATTCCAAGAAAAGAAAAAACCAATACATTACCGCTAGCCGCTTCAATGGAATAGTTACCATCAAAATCGGTCTGAGAGCCGGTAGTAGTTCCTTGTACCAATACGTTTACACCTGGTAGAGGGGAACCATCCGTAGCATCGGTGACCGTTCCTGTCACCGTTTTGCTTTGCGCCAGTAAAGGGTAAGTCCCCAATACCAGTACAAAAAATAATAGCAATTTTTTGATCATAATAAAGTTGTTTGAGTTAATAAAATAGTTGTTTGTTAATAATAAGTTAAAGGTGAAATTAACCTTTTTTTTTAAACTAACAAATAGTATTAGTGTTAATGTGTTCGAACACATTAAATAAAACCTTAATTTTTTTAAGGTTTCGGTGAAATATAACTTCCTTAAATATAATATTGAGCATTTTCAGAAGTAACAATATCTATAGGTAAGAATTCCTGGGCAGGTAAACTTTTGCCGAACAGGAAATGTTCAGCCAAGTAGCTTACGCTTAGATAGGCCTGTCTATGGGGTTTTTGGTGAATTAAAAAATCTATGGCACCCTCTTGGAGAAACCGCATGTTTGGTTTTAACAAATCGTATCCGATTACTGTGCTATTCCTTTGTTCAAGTTTTTGAAAAGCTTCGACCAATAAATACGCCTTTGAATTGGTAACAAAGAATGCGCTAATGCTTGGATTATTCTTTAAGAATTGGGAAACATCGGAGTTAAAAGAGCTATTTTCAGCAGAATTAAATTCTTTAGAGATCATTTTATGCCCATTACTGTCCTTTCTTTCTATGAAAAATTCTTTGAACCCATTTTCCTTTAATTGCATATGAGGCTCCTTATTGATATGGATTATTGCAATTTCATCATTCTCACCAATAATTTTATCCATTAAACTGGCGGCTACCCTTCCGCTTTGCGCAAGGTCTTGACCTATAAAAATTTGCTCTTTAATGCTATTTATGTGGTTATTGAACAATACTACGGATATTTTGTTGAGGCAACACTCCCTTAAAACTTCGTGAGATTCATTCTCAAAAATAGGTGCCATTAAGAGAACGTCAGGCTGTGACAGAACCGATAGCTGTGATTGATTTAAAAAAGAGGATTTGTCATTAGGGTCATAAAAATATTTACTAACTGAGACACCAAAGGGTGTAAATTGATTTGATGCTTCAATTACGCCTTCATTGGCAGGAATCCAATAGGGATCTATATCGGGGTCGGGAAGTAATACATGGATGTTATAAGTTTTGTTTCTTTTTAGGTTCCTGGCAATCGGATTGGGTTTATAGTCGATTTCCTTTAAAATTTTGTCAACTTTCTCGAAAGCCCTCTGAGAAACCTTTCCTCGTTTATGTAATACCCTATCCACTGTTCCCTTGGAAACACCTGCCATTTGGGCAATGTTCTTTATTGTGTACTTTTCTTTGATCATTATAAAAGGTAAAAAGAGGGGAGGAATTTTATCATTAGGCATCTAATTTAACTATTAGTTAACATTAAATGTAGAAATAATCCTTGTAATCTACCTAAAACTTTTGAAAAGCTGCTCGAATTCTAGGGGAAGCTTGTCTTTTGAAATCAATTCCAATACAAAAACAATGATACATATTATACAGATTTATGGTATCTGGATGGTGATGCAGCGTTTTGTTAAAATGGGGGACTAAGTCTTTATTGGCGGGTTTTTAAGAAGACGATCAAATCCTTCCAATACCGTAGCCAATAATATTATTAAACTACATCCGAAGGCATTTAGCCATAAGTATGACATCCAGTCGTAACTCCATCCTATAATAACAATGCATTGGGTTATTAGGGCAGCTACAAAAACGGCATTGCCTTTAATAAATTTGAAAAAGAAGGCAATTAGAAAAATGCCAAGTACATTCCCATAAAATATGGAGCCTATGATGTTTACTAGTTGAATAAGGTTATCAAAAAGGTTGGCAACATTGGCAATTGAAATTGCAATTGCCCCCCACATTAGGGTAAACAACTTCGAAACCTTTACATAGTGCGCCTGAGTAAATTCTCCTTTTATATTTCGTTTATACAAATCTAGAGAAGTAACGGTACCCAATGCGTTTAATTCCGAAGCGGTGGAGGACATGGCAGCCGAAAGAATTACAGCCAATAGAAGACCAATAAGTCCTTTTGGTAAAAAATTTAAAATGAAATGGATAAACACATAATCTTTGTCATTGGTCTCTACATTGTCATTTGCCATGGAAATTAATGCTTGCGCAGCCTTTCTGTTTTCCTTATCCTTATTGTTTATATTAACGATGTGTTGTTTGGCATCTTCAATAGCATCGTATTCCCTAAGGTCCAAGGCCCCGGAAAATTTATTTTGGGCCATTCTTTTTTCGCCTTCCAATACTATGTGTTCTTCCTGCAATAGCTTATAATCCCCCGCATAGGAAGATTCCATTATAGCGTTAGTAGCAGCTGGATTGAAGTTTAAAGGGGAATGGTTGAACTGAAAAAATATAAATACCATTACACCCACCAATAAGATAAAAAATTGCATGGGTATTTTTAACAATCCATTGAAAATTAATCCAAGTTGGCTCTCCCGTACCGTTTTGCCAGAGAGATATCTTTGTACCTGACTTTGATCAGTTCCAAAATAAGCTAAGGCAAGAAATAGACCACCTGTAATTCCACTCCAAAATGTATAACGGCTTGTGGTGTTAACACTAAAATCCAAAATATTAAGCTTATCGCTGGCACCAGCAATCTTAAGGGCCTTACTAAACGTAATATCTTCCGGTAAATACCCTAGAATAAAGAAAAAAGCTATAAACATCCCGGTCATAATTATAAACATCTGCTGCTTATGGGTAACGCTAACGGCCTTTGTACCACCGGAGACGGTATAGATAATAACCAGGATGCCTATCAAGACATTCAATGTCTTTAAATCCCAGCCCAGTACTGCGGAAAGTATAATAGAAGGTGCATAAATGGTAATTCCTGCGGCAAGTCCACGTTGGGTTAGAAATAATAGGGCAGCTAAAGTCCTGGTTTTTAAATCGAATCTATTTTCTAGGAATTCATACGCGGTGTAAACCTTTAACTTGTGATAAATAGGGACAAATACGATACAAATAATAATCATTGCCAAGGGCAGGCCGAAATAGAATTGAACAAATCCCATTCCGTCATGAAAAGCCTGACCAGGCGTGGATAAAAAGGTGATGGCACTGGCTTGCGTGGCCATAACAGAGAGACCTATGGTCCACCATTTGGCATCGTTGCCACCAAGCACATAGTCCTTTACATCTTTACTTCCTTTAGTTTTCCAAACACCGTAGCCAACAATGAAAATAAGGGTTCCAATAAGTATAATCCAATCTACTGTAGCCATATTATCGGTTTCCGGACATTATTAAATAAAAAACAATAATATATATAATATTCAGTACTAAAACGACTGTATATTCTTTTTTCCAATCAAATTTCTCGAACATAAATATTCTTGTTATTTGTTTTTTATTTCTGGCCCTCCTGCCTTAAGGAAAGCAAATTGGCAAACAATCTATAGGCACCTGTTACACCAGCAGGTAATTCCCTGAAAAAACTTAATCCCGTATAAATATAGTTCCCCTTACCGTACGGTGCAACTAAAAGACTGCCATTTAATGCTGTCTCACCTTCATCACTCATAGAAAGTATAGGCGTAAATTCATTGGACCATTGATCAGGAAAATAAAGACCACGCTCCTGAACCCAGCCATTAAAATCGTTTTGGGTTATTTTATTTGGATAATTTACAATAGCATGCGTATTGGCCAGGATTTTTACACTAGAAGTTTCATCGGTAACACGATCTCTGGAAACGGATAAGGGGTAGGGGGCAAGGTTGTCCATGTCCAACCCATTTCTACCAGCAGTATTATACTGAATAATTAAATTACCACCTTCCTTTACATAATCCAATAAATAGCGCTGCTTAAATTTTAATTCCTCAACAACGTTGTATGCCCTTATGCCTACTACAATGGCATCATAGTTGGACAAGGAGCCCGCCTGTATGGAAATAGGATCAATTTTCACGACCTTATATCCAATTTGTTCCAAACTTTCTGGAATCTCGTCACCTGCACCAACTATATAACCTATGTTTTCTCCAGTCTTGTTAATATTAAGTCGGACCACTTTGGTTTCTGATGGCACTAAAACGGATTGTTTTGGAATATGGTCGTAACTAATTTCGATCAACTCTTTGGAGATTTCTTTGCCATTCACTTTAATAATCGGTGAAATATAATTTTCATCCTCATAAGTCGGGGGAGTTACTAGGAAATGTAATGTTTGCTGATCTCCGTTTTTCTCTATTTCGAAGGGCTTAATTTCTTGGTCCACCTTCCAGCCTTTGCCGAAACATAATTGTAATTCCCCTTTAACATTATCTTTTAATGCTTTTATGGTTACTGGAATTTCTTTGGGCTCGGAGGTGGCAAAAATAACCACTTTGTCTTTAAAACCAGCTGTGGCTTCGGGCAAAATTTCAAAAGGCTGATATATTTCCCCTTTTTCCGGTTTGGAATACTTGAAAACAACAGGTTTTTTAATTTTTATAGGAAATCCGTGGAATTCCAATTCAAAGGTAACCTCGAACGCATTGGGAGTCTCGGGCTTACCTATTAAATTTTGGTCCGTTACTTTATACATCCCAATGGTTCCTTTACTGTTTAACCAATATGGACTGGTATAATTTGTATTGGCAGGAACTTCTAAATCGATGTTAATCAATTCCTTTTTATTTTCCTTAAGAAGCATGTTTTTAACCAAGGGATCATCCTTCCTAATCGAAACCGTTTTAAGAATGATGTTGGCATCGCTTCTATTGAGTGCTTCAATATTCACAATTATGTGGCTTCCCGGGTAAGTGTTTGCTGCTGTTGCGGTAGCTTCCAGATAGAGACCACAAACAGATTGTATAATGTCTTCCAACTCTTTTTTCTTGATGCTCTTCCAATGCTCATCCTTTATCTTCAACAGGGCCTTATATGCTGCAATAAGCTTAGGTAAATGTTTTGAGGGTTGGGTAAAATCAAAATTTTTCTCAACCTCATATAATATACTACCAACGGCGGCACCCCCCTCCACTCTGGACCAAGTAGTATTTATTCCGTCAAAGATATTGGATTTATCCTTGGGAAGGTCACCTTTAAGGAGCTCAACATACTCATTTTCACTACCGCGGGTGGTTAACCTACCAAATCCTTGGCACAAATGCTGACTACTTGCCAGTGAGGCAATTTCGTTATTGGATACACCCCTTAATGGATAATATACCCCTACATCAAGATCCATCATTTGGGATTTGTCCGCCTCTTCAAATTTATCCTCACTGCCATAAAACCACCAAGATGTATTAAAGAACAACCTTTTAGGCTGCCAAATATTGGTCAACTTTAATTGTTCTGGATAAATATTTGGGTCGTTGGCCAAATCGAAAGCCTCATAACTCAACATGGCAGAGGAAGTGTGATGGCCATGGGTAGAACCTGGAGACCTATGGTCAAATCTATTGATGATAACATCTGGCTTATAATTGCGTATAATCCAAATTACGTCGCTTAATACCGCTTCCTTGTTCCAGATTTTAAGGGTTTCGTTGGGGTGTTTGGAGTAACCAAAATCGTTTGCCCTAGTAAAAAATTGTTCCCCACCATCAATACGCCTGGCAGCCAATAATTCCTGTGTACGTAAAACACCTAATAATTCCCTTAGTTCCGAACCAATTAAGTTTTGTCCACCATCACCACGTGTTAGTGATAGATAGGCGGTTTTGGCCTTTACTTCATTGGAAAGATAGGAAATGAGCCTTGTGTTTTCATCATCTGGGTGCGCGGCTATATATAGGGCAGTGCCCAAAAAATTTAATTTCTGTATTGCATGATATATGTCCGAAGAAGTATTCTTTCTAGGTGCTTGTGCGAAAATAGGTTTACAGGAAAGCAGTATTCCTAAAAAGAATACCCAATAAAGGCGCATATAGTTTTGTTTTAGTTGGTCCTCAAATATAGAAATATATAATCCGAGATCGTAATATTTACAACTTCTTTAACACCTTATAAGACATCACTATTTTCCAAGGAATCCTCATAGGTTTCAGCCAGGACTATTGCTTTCTGAAGCATCATGTTATTAGGATAGGTTAATAAATCACCATTATTCCTTCTAAGATGAACATGAAAAGCCCTTATATCCTCAATTAAATATATTTCTTCTGGCAAATCAATCTCCTTGTCCATTATTTTTATTTTATCCCCAATTCTAAAAGGAAATGAAAAAAACAGGATAACTCCTGCGGTTATATTGCTTAAGATAGACCACTGTGCAAAAAGGGCCACACCTATTACGGCAAAAGCAGAGGAAAAAACCAGACCAATATCCTTCATTTCTACTCCCCAAATCAAAATTAAGGCAACTATTCCTAAAGTAGTTAGGCCTGCGGTAGAGTATTTTATGATCAATCGGGTACGTACCTTGTTTATATCACTGATTTTTCCAACTTTTCTTATAGTTTTTGCACCTAGATACTTTAATATGAGAAAGACCAACAAACATATGCCCGTGCCTACCAGTTGATCTTGGTAATCTAAAAAAAATCTATCCATAAATATTATAGTCCTAAACTGTCGCGCAAAAATACGTCACTATTTCTGTTTTCTTGCCAATAAGCTCTTTTTAATGTTTTTATCTTAGTGGCTTTGGTAGTAAGTGTTTGTGAATTAGGTCCAAACCCACTTTTGAAACTTTCGGACCAATTCTCTATCCCATAAGGGAAGGATTTTGAAAAAGTAATGGACAATGTTCTTTCCAATTCAGGATAGGTAATTTTATAGGTATTTAGGTTGCCTTCGGTAATTAATTCCGCCTTGGCATCGTAGGCCTTTAATTTTTTATGTCCCATACGTAAATATTCCAAGGAAGGAATAATTTTAATATTGCCCTCCGGTAGTTTATTAGGGTTTATTCTTATCTTATTCCAGATTTCATTTTCCAAATCTGTCTTATCCAATGTCATAGTTTGGTCACCATCACTCTCAAAATAGGAGAAGGAATTCACTTCAAATTTGTCCCTATTGTTCAACTGTGTAAATACATGGCCACACCATTCCTGTACGGAAGTGGAGAGTTTTATGGCATGTTGGTTATCGGATACCGGATAATAACTACTGTTCATAATAGAGTAGGGATAGATCCCAGTAAGAAACTTTTTGGTGCTATTCAGTTTTAAAACAGATACGTTATTTGGATGTGATTGATCAGCCTTTACCTGTTTATCTGCCAAAAAAGGTTCTGTAACGTATATTAAAACGGCATTTCCGTCCCTTAGTTCGCCATATTGGGCCTGTTCTAATTTATAGGAGGTGATTTCCGCTTTTCCTGCGTACCAGTAATTTTTGAATTCTTGCGATAACTCATTTTTAACAGGTTTAGCGTTGGACATGGTCATGTCGTTAGCTATAATTGAAATGTTTTCTGAATTTTCCTTACAGGCATTAAAGGCAATTAATAAAAATAGGAAGGGTAAACTATAGAATTTTAAAGGACGTTGCATAGTAATTAAATTTCAGCAAAATTATTCAAAATAACCTAGTCCACCATGGCCATTAACGTTTTGTAAACCAATTGAGTGGGTAAGCCAACTACATTGGTATAGGAACCTTGAATTTGTTCTATTCCAATAAGTCCTATCCAATCCTGAATTCCATATCCGCCAGCCTTATCATAAGGATTATAATTCTTTATATAGTACCATATCTCTTCTTCCGTCAATTCCCTGAATTTAACTTGAGTGCAGTGGTTTACTGTATGTTGCCGTTCATTGGTGGTAAAGCAAACGGAGGTGATTACATCATGCCAGTCATTGGAAAGTGTTTTTAACATGCTAAAGGCTTCGCCTTCATCTGCTGGTTTTGCCAACGATTTATTTTTATACCAAACCACGGTATCGGAAGTTATAAGTATTTCCTTGTTTCCCAATTCATTTTTAAAGCCTGTTGCCTTCAATTCAGCCAGATAATCTGAAATTTGCACACCTTCTAAATGTAAGGGATAAGTTTCCTCAATATCAATTATATGAACTTTAAAATCTATGTTCATTTCCCTAAAGAACTGTTGTCTTCGAGGGGAGGCAGAGGCCAATATTACCTGATACTGTTTTAGTCTGTTTTGAACCATGCCATTAATCGTTCTTAGCGCTGAAATTTTCGGCCCAATGTCCCCTAACCTTTAGTACCTGTTCTATAACATCCCTAACACAACCATCACCACCGTGTTTATGGGAGATATATTTGGACACTGCTTTTACTTCCGGAACGGCATTCTGTGGACAACATGGTATTCCAGCTAGTCTCATTGGTGGAATATCAGGAATGTCATCACCCATGTAAAGTACATGGCTCGGATTTATATTATATATATCCAAATACTCATCAAAGGGGTCTATTTTATGGTGGGCGCCCATGTGGATATCAGTAACTCCCAATCCTCTTAAACGCAATCTTACCCCTTCGTTGGTTCCGCCCGAAATGATACATACATTATAACCCTGTTGAATGGCCACCTTTACGGCATAACCATCTTGAACGTTCATCGTTCTCAACATTTCCCCTTCAGAAGTAATAATAATCTTACCATCCGTGAATACCCCATCTACGTCAAATACAAAAGTAGTAATGTCTTGTAACAGTTCCTTATAGCTCTTGTCCATATTTTTCTCTTATCGATTTGCTTAACAAGCTGTAAATATCCTTATAATTTTTATTTTTAAGTTGATTTAAATGGTTTTCAATGGTCTTAGTATCATTTCTTTTGGCTGGCCCTGTTTGTGCATCGAATGGAGGTAAATAATCCAGTTTTTGTACAGTTTCTTTTATTAAGGGGGTTAGAATATGAAATGGTAAATCATTATCAGCACAAATTTCACTAGCAATAGTAAATAAATGATTGGTGAAGTTATTGGCGAAAACGGCAGCCAAATGGATCGATTTTCTTTGGTCCGATGAAATTTCATAAACCTTTGAAGAAATAAAATGTGCCAGCTTTAGTAATAGTTCCAAATCCACTTCATTTTCGGCTTCTATACAAATAGGCACCGATTTAAAATCTATTGGCTTTCCCTCGCTAAAACTTTGAAGGGGATAAAACACCCCTTTCCTTAATTGATTGCCAAGAGCTCCCAATGGTACACTTCCAGAAGTATGTACTATAATACCTTTTTTAGGGTTTAGGAATTGTGCTACTTCCGCTATGGCATCATCACTTACAGCAATGAGAAATATATCGGCATCTACCATTTTTGAATAATCCGTACTCGTGCTAGCCTTGTCTTTAAAATAGGAAAGCTTATGCTTATTCCTGCCCAGTACCTGTAGCACATTTATATCTTCAATATTCCAAAATGTATCGAACAAATGTTTGGCGACATTGCCAGTTCCCAAGATTACAACTCTTATCATATTCAAAAGTAAATATTATATCAAAATTTTAAGGTTATAGGCAATAAGTTTTTTGAAGGTTATACTTTTTTAAAATCCATTTAGGCTCTTCAAATACATAATATTGGCCAAATTACCAGGACAATTTGACTAGTCAGGTATATTGTAAATAGGCTATGTTGTCCTAATTCCGATAATAATGTTAACTCTATAATACCTTCTAATAATAAAATCATTGGAGATAATTTGTAACACAATCACCTATAATGCATCCTATTTAAAATGGAAGATGTGTTGGGTAGCTTTGATCAATAAATTTTATCCCTATAACAGTCAAAAATGAAATGTCTCTTCCTATTTATCCAACGCTGAAATGCCATGATGTAAGAAGGTCGTAATAAAGGACTAAATTTTCTTCTATTTTTATAAATAGAAACACTCAATTAACAAAAGATTTAATATTTAAACCCTTATAAAAATGTATTTTTGCTTGTTAAAATCAAACCTTTCTTGCCAAAATGATTGAACTTCTTAAAAAAATCTTTTTTTCCACCCGTTTAACCGCCGTCTTATTTATTGTTTTTGCTACTTCCATGGCCTTTGGCACCTTTGTTGAAAGTTGGTATAGCACCGCAACGGCAAGAATTTGGATTTACAATGCCACATGGTTCGAGGCAATTATGGTATTTTTTGTCATCAATTTTATTGGTAATATTTCGCGATATAAGTTGTTAAGAAAGGAAAAATGGGCGGTATTAATGCTACATCTTTCTTGGGTTTTAATTATCCTAGGTGCCTTTGTTACCAGATATATAAGTTTTGAGGGCATGATGCCAATTCGTGAAGGGAATACGGAGAATGTTTTTTATTCGGACAAAACTTACCTGACCGTTTATGTAGACGGAGAAATTAATAAGGAACCCAAACGTAAGATTTTGGAAGATGACATATTGGTTACCTCTGAAGCCATAAAATCCAATTTGCCTTGGAATTCCGATTTTAACGGCCAGCCTTTTACCATATCCTATGTAGGGTTTATTGATGGAGCGAAAGAAGGGTTGATAGAAGATGGCAGCGGAAAGGAATATCTGAAAATTGTGGAGGCAGGAGATGGCCAACGTCACGATCATTATTTAGAAAGTGGTGAGGTTACCAGTATTCATAATGTACTTTTTTCCTTGAATAAAATGACCGAAGGGGCTATAAATATTATTGAATCTGACGGAGATTTTCAAATTAAATCATCTTTCGAAGGACAATTTTTGAGAATGGCCGATCAGTTTCAAGGGACTTTGGTAAAGGATAGTCTTCAAACCTTTCAATTAAGATCCTTATATACCACTGCAGGAATGCAATTCGTAATACCAGAACCCATTATCAAGGGATCTTATGGGATCATTACTATTCCGGAAAACGAAAAAACAGAAAATGATCAGGATGCATTAGTTGTGGATATTACTTCCAACGGGGAAACGGTACGTAAAAAATTATTGGGAGCTAAAGGCATATCAAGTTTTTCCGGAGAATTTAATGTAGGTGGGCTCGATTTTAATTTATCCTATGGATCTAAGGTGTATACCTTACCGTTTGGAATTAAATTGAACGATTTTATTGCCGAAAAGCATCCAGGAACAGAGAATAGCTATGCTTCCTTTATGAGTAAGGTTTCCATAGATGACGACCGTCCGTTTGATTATGATATATATATGAACCATATTTTGGACCACAAGGGGTATCGTTTTTTTCAAGCTAGTTTTCACCCGGATGAAAAAGGTACCGTATTATCTGTAAACCACGATTTTTGGGGCACATGGATAACCTATATTGGATATTTTCTATTGTACGCCGGTCTTATGGGTATTATGTTCTTTGGCAAGACGAGGTTTAAGGATTTGGGTGCTTCATTAGAAAAATTAAAGAACAAAAGAACTAAGTTGGCAGTGCTATTTATTCTTGGTACCAGTTTAAATATGATGGCTCAGGAGAATGTGGAGGCAGACAGTCATGCACATGACAATACACCTACTGCCCAGCAAGTAGATTCTTTATTACACGCTATTACCCCATCAAAAGAGCATGCTTCAGAATTTGGTAAATTGGTTATTCAGGATGCTGGAGGGCGTATGAAGCCTATAAATACATTTTCCTCAGAACTTTTGAGAAAACTAAGTCTCAAGGAGAAGTATACGGACTTTAATTCTGACCAAGTATTTCTATCCATGATGCTGAATCCTAGAGTTTGGTATTATGCTGAATTTATAGCCTTGGATAAAAAAGGACAAAATGATAGTATTCGCAAGATCATAGGGCTGGAGCATGGTAAGGAATTTGCCAAGGCCACAGATTTCTTTGATGAAAAAGGGAAATACAAGTTAGCCGATTATCTTCAAGAGGCGTATGCCACCAACACCCCAAACCAATTTCAAAAGGACTTTAGGAGTTTGGATGAACGTTTGGTATTGTTGAATAGGGCCTTGGGAGGTGAAATAGTTAAAATTTTCCCTTTGCTTAACGATGAAAATAACAAATGGATTTCAGCCGTGGAGTATAGGGGTGGTCAGTTCCAGGTGTCGGATTCCCTTTATGCCAATTTTATAAAAAATGCAGTTCCCTTTTACTTAATGAGCCTTGAAAAAGCGGTTAAGAATGGAGACTATTCCGAAGCTGATAAATTGTTGGCCGCCTTTAAAAAGAACCAAGAAAATCACGGGAGTGAAGTATTGCCAACAGAAAACAAAATAAAAGCGGAAGTGTTCTACAATAGGGCAGATATATATAATAAACTTTACAAGTATTATGCCTTGGTAGGTTTGTTAATGTTTGTACTTCTTGTATTCCAAATCATTAAGGACAGGAAGGCGCTTCGATTTAGTATAGCTGGCATCAAGGCAATAATTTATGTGTTTTTTATTCTACATACCTTAGGATTGATAATGCGATGGTATATTTCTGGTCACGCACCATGGAGCGATGCCTATGAAAGTATCCTATATGTTTCTTGGGCCACTCTGGGCATGGGACTCCTGTTCAGCAAAAAGAGCGATATGACCGTAGCGGCAGCCACTTTTGTAACCGCTATGTTATTATGGATTGCACATCAGAGTTGGGTAGACCCCTCTATAGCCAATCTAGTACCGGTTCTGGATAGTTATTGGTTAATGATACATGTGGCCGTAATTGTTGGAAGTTATGGCCCACTAACTGTAGGAATGATCTTGGGGGTGGTGAGTCTATTGTTAATTATTATGACAAACGACAAGAACAAAGTGAAAATGGAACATAACATTAAAGAGCTTACTATAATTAATGAGCTATCCTTAACGGTAGGTTTGGTAATGCTGACCATTGGCAACTTCTTGGGTGGACAATGGGCCAACGAGAGTTGGGGCCGCTATTGGGGTTGGGATCCAAAGGAAACTTGGGCCTTGATTTCCATAATGATTTATGCATTTGTGATTCATACCAGATTGATTCCGGGTTTACGCGGTAAATGGTTGTTTAATTTGTTGAGCGTCATTGCATTCGGAAGCATCATGATGACCTACTTTGGTGTCAATTTCTATCTTGTCGGATTGCACAGTTACGCCAGCGGGGCACAGGTTATTACCCCAACTTTTATTTATTATACGATTTTTGGTGTAGTGGTTTTGGGAGGTGTAAGTTATTGGCGCAATAAAAAATTCTATGCCAAGTAATTTTGCACTTTTTAAAAAATGATGCATATTTGTTTCATTATGAAGTAAAGGAATTATGTTTTTTATAGATGTCAGATCAATTACTGCGAGAATCTAATTTTTAGATTCCCTGTTGTTGATTGCGTTTATTTTCTTCGTCTAACATAATTTTCTTTACTCATGGGAAATCCAAATAAGCTTACCCTATCTAAATTATATAAGTATTTTATTATTGCCGTGACCGGCAAGGAATCCGAATTTACCACTGGAAGTATTCGAAAGGCCATTTTTATGCTGTCCATTCCAATGATTTTGGAAATGTTGATGGAATCTATTTTTGCCCTGGTCGATATTGCATATGTATCACGGGTAAGTGTCAATGCCGTAGCTACCATAGGACTCACGGAATCTGTAATTACTCTGATATATGCCATAGCTATAGGATTAAGTATGGCGGCAACCGCCATTGTTGCCAGAAGGATAGGTGAAAAAAATATTAAAGGAGCCAGGGAAACTGCAGTACAGGCAATTTTATTGGGTATCGCAGTAGCATTAGTAACAGGTGTAATCGGGGCATTCTACGCAGAGGATATCCTTGGACTAATGGGAGGGAGCAAAGAACTTATTACTGAAGGTAAAGGGTATACCAGCTTAATGATCGGTGGCAATATTACTATTTTACTCTTATTCTTGATAAATGCAATCTTTAGGGGTGCTGGCGACGCTTCAATTGCCATGTGGACCCTAGTGCTTTCCAACGGACTAAATATTATACTTGATCCAATCTTTATTTTTGGATGGGGACCAATTCCCGAATATGGGGTTTTGGGTGCCGCCATTGCGACCAACATTGGCAGGGGTTCTGCTGTTTTATTTCAATTGGCAATTTTGTTCTTTGGATGGAGCAGGATTAAATTACAGATGTCCGATTTAGTCATTAGATTAAAGGTTATGACAAACCTCATAAATGTTTCACTTGGGGGGATTGCTCAATTCTTGATCGGTACCTCCAGTTGGATATTTCTAATGCGAATAATGTCGGAATTTGGAAGTGAAGTCCTTGCGGGCTATACCATTGCCATCAGGGTAATGATGTTTTCCCTTATGCCTTCTTGGGGGATGAGTAATGCTGCGGCAACTTTAGTGGGGCAAAATTTAGGAGCCAATCAACCTAACAGGGCAGAAATTTCCGTTTGGAAAACAGGAAAGTATAATGCCATATTCATGTTTTTAATATCCTTAATATACCTATGTTTTGCGAAGGACATAATAATGTTTTTTAATACTACACCCAAAGTGGTTGAAAATGGCACATTATGTCTACAAATAATTGCTGCTGGCTATGTGTTCTATGCCTATGGGATGGTATTAACGCAAGCTTTTAATGGTGCAGGGGATACCAAGACCCCTACCAAAATAAATTTTTTGATTTTTTGGGTATTTCAACTTCCCTTGGCATATCTCATAGCTATAACCTTTAATTATGGGGCAATCGGTGTATTTATCGCCATTGCTGTTGCCGAGATTTTACTGACTATCATTAGCTACATACTGTTTAAAAAAGGAAAATGGAAAGAAATTCAAGTATGACCTATTTTTGTAACTTTGTAGACAATCATTCATTATCAATTTAAATCGGTAAAATGAAACAACAAAAAAAGGGCCTTAATACCATTTGCACCCATGTTGGTCAGTTGGAGGATAAGGAATTCAAAGGAGCTATTTCCCCATTGTATATGGGTACTGCCTATGCCTTTGAAGATATAGACGTAAAGCGTTACCCAAGATACTTTAACACACCCAATCAAGTAGCCCTGGCCAAAAAGATTGCTGCTCTGGAACATGCGGAAACAGCGTTGATTTTTGGTAGCGGCATGGCCGCCATAAGTACCTCCTTACTTGCCTTTTTAAAGTCTGGGGACCATATAGTCTTGCAAAAGATTATTTATGGTGGCACCTATAATTTGATTGTTGAGGAATTTGAAAAATTTGGAATTTCCTACTCTTTTACCGATGGTTTCCGGGCCGAGGATTTTGAGGCAAAAATTCAGAATAACACCAAAGTAATTTATATTGAGACCCCATCGAATCCCTTATTGAACATTACGGACCTAAAAATGGTTGCCGATATTTCAAATAAACATGGGCTCGTATCCATGATCGATAATACTTTTGCTAGCCCTGTAAATCAAAATCCTATAGATTTTGGTATAGATATAGTAATCCATAGTGCCACAAAATATATGGGCGGACATTCCGATATTTGTGCGGGTGCGGTTGCTTCTACGGAAGAGTATATGCAACACATCTTCAATTTGGCCAAAAACCTTGGTGGTAGCCTAAGCGATTACACCGTGTGGTTGTTAGAAAGAAGTATTAAAACTATGGGGATAAGGGTCAAAGCCCAAAATGAGAATGCACAACGTATGGCCGATTATCTGTATGATCATAAAGATATTTCGGCCGTATATTATCCCGGACTGCCTTCACATCCGGACCACGACATAGCCAAAAAACAAATGAAAGGATTTGGAGGCATGCTGTCATTTGAGTTAAATGCGGATTTTAATGCCTCTAGATTTCAAAAATCCTTAAAATTGATAAAACCGGCTATGAGTTTAGCAGGAGTGGAAAGCACTGTGCTTTCCCCAACTTTAACTTCGCATTCATTGTTGAGCGCTGAAGAGCGTAAACGACAAGGAATTGCGGATGGTTTAATACGTTTTTCTGTGGGAATTGAAGAAACGGAGGACTTGATATCTGATATTGAGCAAGCTTTGGAAATGGTAAGAAAAGAAAGGGAATTGGTCAATTAGGTATAGTAGACCATCAATCTACGCCTATAAAATATTAAGGAACATTTTAAAGGAAGATAAATTGAATACTTCCCCTAACAAAGTAGAAATACAGTAAATGAAATTAGACATATTAGTATTTGGCGCGCACCCTGATGACGCGGAGCTGGGAGCAGGGGCAACCATAGCGAAAGAGGTGGCCAATGGCAAAAAGGTAGGTATTGTAGACTTGACCCGTGGGGAATTAGGTACACGGGGATCTGCCGAAATTAGGGATCAAGAAGCCGCTAAGGCAGCTCATATTTTAGGGGTATCAATTCGTGAAAACTTGGAATTTGCCGATGGATTTTTCACTAACGATAGGAAGCATCAATTGGAAATAATAAAAATGATCAGGAAGTATAGGCCAGAAACGGTATTGTGCAATGCTGTCGACGACAGGCATATAGATCATGCCAAGGGCAGCAAATTGGTTAGTGATGCCTGTTTTTTGAGCGGACTAATAAAAATAGATACGAAGATTGATGGGGAGGAACAATGGCAAAAGGCCTGGAGACCCAAACTCGTACATCATTACATACAATGGAAGAATCTTGAACCGGATTTTGTCATAGATGTGTCGGAGTTTATAGATATAAAGGTTAAAGCCATTATGGCCTATAGTTCCCAATTTTATGACCCTAAAAGTAAGGAGCCTGAAACCCCAATAAGTAGCAAAAATTTTATAGACAGTGTTGTTTACAGATCAAAGGACTTAGGTAGGATGGTAGGCGTATCTAATGCTGAAGGTTTTACAACAGAGAGATTTGTTGCCATTAAAAGTCTTGATAGTCTTATTTAGGCCGATTTTTGGAAGTGTTTTTTCCCTTTGGGAACTGTAAAATAGAAGGTAGAGCCAACATTAAGTTCACTCTTTATCCAAAGGTTACCGCCGTTTTTAATGACCATTTCAGAACAAAGGGATAGGCCTAGACCTGTTCCTTTCTCGTTGTTTGTGCCATAGGTAGTAATATTGCTATTTTTTGATAATATTATTTCTTGAACGGATTCGTCTATACCAATACCGTTATCCCTTATAAATACTTCCAGAAATTCTGGTCTATCTACATAGCCAATGGTGATGTGGCCATTGTTGGGTGTAAACTTTAGGGCATTGCTCAATAGATTTCTGATTACAATATCCATTTGGTTTTCATCAGTCCAGATAATAGCCCTATTAACAATGAGATTGTCCATTGTAATCATTTTGGTATATGCAATCTCACTAAGTAAATTAATGTTGTTCTCTACTAGGGAATTCAGGTCAATATTGGATGGGTCGGTAGTTGCCTCCCGCATTTGTGTTTGTCCCCAAGTAAGAAGATTGTTCAAGGTAAAGGAAATACTGTTTACGTCATTTTTTAATTTTGGAATAAATTCCTTGAATTCCGATTCTTTAATATCTCCACTGTTAAGTAATTTCAATAAGCCCTCAAGTGCTCCAATAGGACCCCGTAAATCATGTGCAATTATGGAAAAGAGTTTGTTTTTAGTGTTGTTGGTCTCCCATAATTCGGCCTCTCTCAATTCCAAATCTTGCTTTTGTCTTTCAAGCTCCTTGTTTAGCTTTTTCAGAATTTTTTGTCCCCTTAGCACTAAAAACGCTATAGCGCTCATAATGATAAGAAAGAGTATTGCTATATAGACGTATAAACGCTGTTTGGCCAAAGCCTTTTCATTTTTTAATACCAATGCTGCCTGTTGATTCTTATGGTCTATTTCTGTTTTCAACATGTTCAAGCTAATCTTATTGCCATCCCTTGATAAAGTATCCGAAATTTTACGGAATATCTCATGATATTTTAAAGCTTCGTAATAGTTCTCTTCATTCTTATATATCTGATATAGTGTGTTGGAACATTTTTTAATGCCCTCCATAGATTTAATAGAGGAGGAAATTTCAAAGGCCATCATGGCATAGTTATGTGATATACTATCCTTTTTCAATCCAAAATTGGCCTCGGCCATGCCATTGTACAAATCTATTATCCCCCTGTCGTCTTGAAGATTTTCATGTAATACAATACTTTTGTCATACCAATATAAAGCCCGCGTAAATTGCTTTTGTTTCAAATACACCTTCCCCTTTACTTCATATGCGAAAGCAAGCCAATCCAAGACTTCGCTGTTTTCAAACGTTTTGATACTGCGGTTAATTTTGAAAAGTGCATTTTGGAAATCCCCAGTTTCGGCATATATGGAGGCTACATTACTCCTTGTTTGTGCAGAGGTTACCTCAATACCCACTTTGTTATTTATTTTTTCAACTTTATTGTAAAAATATAGCGCTTGATCATAATCTTTTTGGGTGGCGTACAGATTCGCTACGTTTTCATAAAGAATCGACTCCATTTTCTCATTATTGAGTATCTGAGCCAGTTTAATATTTTCTAAAAAACCAAGAAGCGCTTTTGAATAATCACCACTGTATACTTGTTGGTTGGACAATTCGTTGCCAATTCGTAATGATAAATTCCTGTAGTTGTTACTCTTGGCTATATCCTGGGCTAATTCGTAATTGTCTATGGCCTTGGAATGTTCGCCAATATCGGAATAATAGGTACCCAAATTGAATAATGATCTACTTTCTCCTTTTTGAAATTTTATTTTACTACTAAATTCTTGCGCCTTGTTGGAGAGCAATAAAAGACTATCAGGGTTTACAAACCTGAGTTTAGCGCCAAGATCAATCAATAATCCAATGTAAAGGGTATCGTTATCAACTTCTTTCTTCTGGCTCTGTATAGTTACTATTTTATTTCTAAGGTCACCGACGGACAGCTCCTGTGCTGTATTAACCCCACACAGAAAAAGGACAACCAGTAGTGCGGTGAATTTTACTTTAATCTCCGGTAGCTTTAAATTTGATGTTGTTAAAGACATTTATCGTAAATTATCAGTGGATAAAAATATCTTTCATATAAAAAGTAAGCTAATAAATGTTGTGAAAGCACTGTTTTTTGTGTGTTTTAGCTATCAAAACATGTATTTCGTCGATATTCACTTGGCCAGTAGTAGGCTAAAATTTCCAATTGTACCAATCATATACATTTAATGTCAAAATAAAATCAATTTTATTTTGTGTGATTAAACTAAAAATTTATCTTTGCCACCGCTTACAAATGGTGGTTGTAGCTCAGCTGGTTAGAGCATCGGTTTGTGGTACCGAGGGTCGCCGGTTCGAACCCGGTCTTCCACCCTATAGCGTAACCCCGTCAGAAATGTCGGGGTTTTTTTGTGTCTTCAATCCAAAGTTTAGTGTTATTCTGGCCGTAGTAAGATTGTATCCAGCGAGAAGACTTAGTGATTTTGTTATATTTACGCAATTAAGACGTATAATTAATGGTAGTTTATGATTGGTTATAGGTATTTGAATTTAGTTTTATGTCATATAGATTATCGCTACTTTTTTTTGTTCTAGCCAATAGTCTATTCTCGCAGGAGAATAGGATGGAGTGGGTGCCTGATTATGCATTTAAAATGGAAGATTTTCAAGGTTCAAAAACAATAAATGGTAAGGATACTGACAAGGTGTTTGTTCAATCAGGTGTTATGCTGGATTTCGCCTTTCAAATGTCTAATATTGAATTTATGTTCACTAAGAACTTTAATTCGAAAGTGAACTGTACATTTCTTAGTGATGCTGCGGTTATAATTGCACCGGACAGTATAGAGGCTAAAAAATTGATTGCTCTTGTTGCATTTGACTTTGATCTCTCAGAGCTTTATGCTAGAAAGATTAGAAAGGAACTATTTGAAAACAAAAAAACCTTTTCCGATGCAACGTTTTTTCAACCCTATTTTGACAAAATGATAGCTGAACGAAATAAGATCAGCTCAAGGGTCTATTTGGAAACGGATTTTGGAAATAAGGAAGCACTATTAAAAAAAGAACATGAAGTCGTTAAAAGTGAACTTGTAGCATTTTCTGATTTCTGCATGGAGTGCAAGCCCCCAAAAAACCGTAAGAACTAATTGCCCATGGGCGACAGCCAATTTTAACTGATATAATTCCAAATATTTTTATATTTCACCAATTGCGTATAGGCATGAAGTATAATTGGGTATTTCTGCAAGCTAATATCTTCCTTTAAAATTTTTAGGGCATGGTATCTAGCCGTCTTTAGTATATCATTGTCCTTTATAATGTCCGCTATTTTTAAGTTAAGAACACCACTTTGTTGGGTTCCCATTAGATCACCAGGTCCCCTAAGTTTTAGATCTACTTCTGCAATCTGAAATCCATCATTCGTGCCCACCATGGTTTCCAATCTAGTCTTTGAATCGGAGGAAAGTTTGTGGCTTGTCATTAGTATACAAAAACTTTGGTCTGCTCCACGGCCAACCCTACCTCTTAATTGGTGTAGTTGCGACAACCCGAACCGTTCCGCGCTTTCAATAATCATTACCGAGGCGTTGGGGACATTAACACCTACTTCTATTACCGTTGTAGCCACCATAATATGGGTTTCCCCCTTAACAAAGCGTTCCATTTCATAGTCTTTGTCTGCAGGTTTCATTTTACCATGTACAATGGAAATCTGAAAATCTGGAAGCGGAAAATCTCTTGCTATACTCTCATAACCATCCATAAGGTCTTTATAGTCCAAAGCTTCAGATTCTTGGATTAATGGATAGACCACATAGACTTGCCGTCCCTTTTTAATCTCATCCCTTATAAATTGAAATACTTTTAGACGGTTGGAATCGTACCGGTGGACAGTTTTTATGGGTTTTCTTCCCGGAGGTAACTCATCTATAGTAGAAATATCCAAATCTCCGTATAGACTCATAGCCAAAGTCCGGGGAATAGGTGTGGCGGTCATTACCAAAATGTGGGGGGGCATATCGTTCTTGTGCCATAACTTGGCTCTTTGTGCAACACCAAATCTATGTTGTTCGTCCACAATGGCCAAGCCTAAATTTTGATATGCTACCTTATCCTCCAATAGGGCATGGGTACCTATTAAAATGTTCAGCTCGCCATTTTCCAATTGTTCATGGATTATCTTTCGTGCCGATTTCTTTACCGATCCAGTAAGTAGGGCTATGTTTACACCAAGACCTCCAAGGAGCTCCTTGATACCCATAAAGTGTTGGTTGGCCAAAATTTCTGTAGGGGCCATTAAACAGGCTTGGTAACCATTATCTATGGCCAACAGCATTGTCATTAGTGCCACAATCGTTTTTCCAGACCCTACATCTCCCTGCAGTAATCTATTCATTTGGGCATTACTCCCCAAATCTGCCCTAATCTCCTTTATTACCCTTTTTTGGGCATTGGTAAGCTCAAAGGGCAGGTGATGTTCATAAAAAGTTTTGAAAAGTGTCCCAACTTGATCAAAATTGTACCCCTTTATTTTTTGCTTATGTAATAAATTCTTGGAAATGAGCTGTAACTGTATATAGAATAATTCTTCAAACTTAAGCCGAAACTGGGCCTTGGCCAGTAGCTCTTGATTTCTTGGAAAATGAATATTAAACAGCGCTTCGCTTTTATTGATAAGGCTTAATTCACTTATAAGTCCAGGGGATAAAGTTTCAGTAAACTGACCCTTGGTCTCCATAAATAACTGCTGAATAAGTTTGTTGGTTACTCTATTGGTAATTCCCTTGTTAGCCAGTTTTTCTGTTGAGGGGTAAACAGGTTGCATGCTTATTTTTAAACCCTTTTTATGTTCTTCCATTAATTCCAATTCCGGATGGGGCATGGAATAGGTGCCATTGAACCAATTAACTTTGCCAAAGATGACATAGGGAATATTTAACTTTAGGTTTTCCCTGATCCATTTTTGGCCACGGAACCAAACCAGTTCAATATCGCCCGTATCATCAACAAATTTGGCTACTAACCGCTTTCCTTTTTTTTGTTCAATCGTTTTAATGTTGACAATCTTGCCGACAATTTGAACATCTGCACTGGTTCTTTGCAGTTGGTTAATTTTATAATATTGTGTTTTATCTATATAGCGATTGGGAAAAAGATTTATCAAATCCTGATAAGTCTGTATACCAAGTTCCGACTGTAAGGAATCTGCACGGTTGGGACCAACACCTTTTAGGTAAGCAATTGGCGTCTGTAGTACATTGGAATTCATCGGGATACACTTGATTATTGGTAGAAGTCTAATTAATAATTGTTGTTAATTAACTTAGGACTACTAGATTTAATGACCTATTTTTTTCAATAGACTAAAATAAGAGTTCCACCATACAAGTGCAAGTGTGTAATTATTATTCTCACGGTACTTTAGAAATAAAGGATAATAAAGCAACTGCATTCCTCTAAAAGGGGAATGCTTGAAATTTTCAATCTCGTTTTTTCCTTAACCCGAATACCATAATCATAACACCTAGAAACAATAGTGAAGCACCCCACCACCAAATAATGTTGATGGAATTTCCCTTCATATCAATGGCTCCGTAATATGCAAAACCATTCCAATAGTAAGGTGATTTTTTAGCATTGGGAACATTCTTGTCCGTTAAGTAAGATAGTTTTGCTATATGGTTCGATTCAAATACAGATCCAGATGATTTAAGCGAATTGTAAAATCGGGACATTACCGAGGCTGTGCTCTGGTCGTTTACTTTCCAAAGTGAAAATAATACAGATGAGGCCCCGGCATACTCAAAACCACGTGCTACGCTAATGGCTCCTTCCCCTTTTTGAAGTTTTCCAATTCCCGTTTCACAGGCACTTAAGATGATTGTTTTGCCGTTCATATCTAAACTATGTAGTTCGGGCAGGTACAGTATATCATCATAGAATTGTACATGTGCCGGGACTACAAAATCGCCACTGCCGGCATGTGTCGATAGGTGAATTAAGTTATGATTTTTTGATTTCTCAATAAAATTGTTTTTGGTTGCCTGAGACTCTAAAACCAATTCCGCAGACATAGTATCCCCTAGAAATTTGGCCTCTACTTCGGAATAAGATAATTCGTCGGGACTTCCTTTAAAAATGGGAAAAACACCTAAAACTGATATATTTTCGGTAATGGATGTTGCCTCCAGATAACGCTGCGCCTTTACAGCATATGCTACATTTTGTGTTACCGCTAAAAATGGCATTTTAGAAAACGACATTTCATTTGTCGCCTCGGTCAAAAGCGATTCAAAAGGAAGGAAGTTCAGCAATCCATCAGGAATTAGTACCAGATGTTTTTTATTTAAACCATTTTTCAACTGTAGAACTTCGAAGGTCTTATGAGCGGTTTTAGCAAAGTTGGATACATCATTGTTTATGGCATCGGGACCATCAAATAGATGGACGAATTTTAAAATATGTGGGGTAAGTTCTTTGGTATTGGGAAGACGAAACATTCGTATTCCTAAATCATTAACTGTAAATAGATAGTTGCTTGTGCTGCCTAAAAAATAGGATTGCAGTATTGCTTCATCGGTTTTTAATTTCTGTTGCAGATCAGCAAGAATTAGTTCTTTTTGAGGCGGTGTAGGCAAATTAGATCGGGCAATTTTTATCTGTTGGTCAATGCCGGCCAATTCTGAAGAAAAAGTCTCCAATATATCCTCACCCAAGTTTTTGAATTGCGCACGCAATAATTGATCGGTTAGCTTATCACGGGTTCTTAAGAGGTTTTCCAACTCAAAAGTATCCCCAAAGGGATTTTTATCATTTTCATTACCCAATGCATTTCTTTCCATTAATACCGAAGCCTTGCCGTGTTCAGCATATTTAAAGGCTGTTTCGGCCCAAATCTGCTCCTTGGTGTCAGAATATTGCTTCCACAATAAATCGATACATTTTTCAGTGCGATGTTTTACCTCTGCCCTATGAATAATTTTAGTTTCTTGGGAAGTATAGTCCTGTTGCAGCAAAGTAGTCACATAAAAAGCAAGGTCATAGGCCTTCAATGCATCCTCAAAAGTTGTTGCCGTAGCGGCGTAGGTATCAAAAATGCGTAGAAAATTCCGATCGGGGAATATTATTGATTTGTCCGGCAACCCTTTTCCAGAATAGGAGGGAAGTAATACAGATAAAGCTTTTTGCAATGTATTTTGTGCTTCAAGGGTGTTACCGATTTCCAACAGTAATTCGGCCTCTTCTACCTGTAAGTTTACCCATTCACGGGCGGAGGTATTTTTATCATTTATAAGTGCTGTTTTCGCTTTATCAAAGTAATCCAAAGCTATTTCTACCTGGCCTTCTTTTAGTGCTATAAATGCGAGACTTTTATATGCATTTACATGGCTAACTCCAGATAATCTTATTATTTCGGATAACAACTGTTTTGCTTTATTAAAGCTTCCATTACGGAAATAAGCAGTGGCAAGGTTGTTTTTCAAAGAAGCAACAGCCTGTAGAGGAATATTTTTCTTCTTTAAAGTTTCGTTTAATAACAGATAAGACATTTCATATCTAGAAGTGGAATTATAAAGGGCCGATAATGACAATACAGTATTGAACAAAAGAGTATTATTTTCGGTCTTTATGGCATGGGAAGCACACTTCCTTAACAATTCTTCCGCCTTCAAATAGTCGCCCTGTCGTGTATATAGAGCTGCCAAAGGAACTACTGCATTTACATAAATATCGTAATCTGACAAATGATTGGATTCGAAACGATGATAGGCATCTTCGTAGTTTTCGGTGCTTTTGACCAAGTCTCCATTTTTTTCGAAATAATAGCCAAGATTACATCGTGCAATGACTAAAGTAAGATGTTCATCACGCGAGTTGGCAGTTGCACTGAAGGAATGGGCAGAATTTTCGAGATGCTGGAGATTTTCAATTGTTGGACTGGCCACAAGGCTGTCCAACATATTGTATAGTTCATTCGTAGTTAGCTGGGCTGAACTCCAGAAGGGGAGTGCCCAGAAAACCAAGACGATTATTTTATTCAGGTTTTTCAATTAGAAGCGCCATAAGGCATAGAGTTGCCAATAGCTAAAATCTGTTTTATTATTCAGTACATACCTTGCGCCTACACTTGGTCCTAATCGGGAAAAGCCTGCGGTGACATCGAACAAAATACCTGTCCTTAAGTTAGTAAAGGATTCTTTCACTGAATTGGAATCGGTCGTTGAATCGATTAGAAACTGATCCGTATCGCCTTCGTAGTTTTCAACAGTTACACTATTATTGGCCGTAGTGCTCATATTTACATTCGCCTGAATACCTGTACCAATACCAATATAGTTGTTGAGATTATATCTAAGTAAAACTGGCACCTCCCAATTTACACTTTTTTCTTCTGTCGATGTTATGGTTCGTTGTAACCCTTTGCCATTGGTCCTAGGGTCGTCAACGATCTGGTCCACAATAGTACCACTTGTGCTTGAGTTGAAACTATTGCTGAATTCCGCCTGACCATACAAACGATATGGTTTGTAGGGAGAGACCACAGCACTCATAAAATAGCTTTTTGCGTTTTCTACATTGGGGTAATAATTATACCCAGCTTTGACTCCAATAGAAATACCAGGGGTAAAACGGGTTGTGGCGTAGTTGGTAATAATAGGTTCGTTTTTATCAAAAATGATTGCTGTTCGGCTCTTCGTCTTCTTCTTATGGAAGTCTTTTGCAAAGCGGATGCTATATTTAACATACCCTTTGGTAGAATCCTTTTCCTGTACATTTTTCTGTTGCGTTCCTGGGAGGTAAATATTCTTAAAGGTAAATATGACCTTATTTTTCAGAAAGGTAGTATCCAAACAACTATATCGCACTGGTTCTTTTGGACATATAGGGCAAGCAGGATATTGGTCTTCCAATTTTAGGGTAGACATATCCAGCATTTCAGGAATATCTGTTTCCAAGCGAATGGTCCGTGCCGGTCCCTCCCCATTATTCTGAAATTTAATTTTGTATTTCAAGGTTTTAAAACGTACCAATCGGTAGTTCATCAATACTCCGTTGGATGACATTTTATTGGGGTCGTGGGAGGTCACGATTTCCATTTCCATATCTTTTACAGTATGGTCACTATAATTATTATCAGGAACGTAAATCCCTCGAACCGAAATAATGGCACTAGTATCTTTTATCATTTCAGGAGCTGTCCGCATGGTCAAAAAGATATTTCTTTCTTCGCCTGGCTGCATATTGTTAAATGAAATTGATTTTTGGGAGCGATAGGCCATTTTAGCTTCGTCCATACTTAGCGGAAGGTTCGTTTTTTTTGTGGAATCTTGTTGTTGGATGCTATAAGTAACGAATTCATTTTCAATGGATGCCAAGAATGTTTGGGTAGGGTTGCTAGTCGTATTATTCACAATTATATCCGTAGGTATCAAACTTTCACCATGATGCATCCTAATTTGTGGATCTAAAAAGTTATCGTTCTTGAATGCCATCTCGTTATAGAACAGATGAATGTTACCCGAGGAGGTATAGTTGTTGGTGTTCTTATAGCTTAGGATCATGACCATTTCTTCATTGATCATTGGTTCGCGATTGCGCTTAAGTATAAAATCTTCGGTCATACTTGCTACATCGTCCGCTGTATTTGTAATTTCGTTGATGACCACTTTTTTAGGTCTAGTGGCAGGTGGTTTCCCCGTATCGTAATTGTTGGTGGCCCAGAGTTTTGCCTCGTAGGTCCCTGTCTTTTTATAGCTGTGTTTCGGGTCCTTTTCGGTGCTATAGTTACCATCACCAAATTCCCAATAATAGCTGTAAAAGGCCTTTGGTGCTCCTGCTATTTGCTGTAGTGGCGGAGTATCCGAAAGAAAGGAAACCTCATTGCCATTGGCATCATAACCAATATTAGCGTAGCGCAGGATAGTATCGTTTACAATCAGCTCTTGTGCTTGGATAGTAAATCCAAATAAGAACAAGATAAGTAAGGTGAATTGTTTTTGCATTGGAGCGAAATTGGTTTTACGATTAAAAAACTCCCTAGTACCTAACGTTGTGACTAGCTCTTTGGTATATGTTAAAATTCTTTTGAAGGTTTAAACAATCAAAGACTGGTGGCTGGTATACCAGCCACCAGTCCTGAAGTTAAATCCAAATATATGAATAATGTATACCTTTCATTATGGCAGGTTGTTTATTAAGGTCTTAAGCTGGGTGTCGGATGCTGTTGCAGTATCCGTTAAATCAAAGCTTATTGTTCCATCGGCTACGATTGTCACAGCCTTTATAGCATATAACCAGTTACCGTTATCTTCGCTTACGAAAATGACATGAGCCTCCAAACCGATGGGTATTTGACCATAATGCTCGGTAAACAGTTCTAGATCTTCATCATATTTGTCCAAAAAAGCGAGGGCATTTGGTTCGCCATCGTAAGAGATATAGACAGCACTATTTTCATCGTTAAATCCTTCGGGAACGTCAACTAATAGTCCCGTTTTTGGTCTGGGGTCTCCAGCAAACCGGTCCACATTGGTCCATCCAAACTCTTGGAAGAAGGTATAATAGGCATCTCCCTGAGTTATACCTTTACCTATTTCAATACCAGGCATATTTCCCTCTTCATCACGAATTTCATCCCAAATAATATCATCACAGGCAATCGTAGAATCACAATCTTCGCCAATGGTTCCTTTCCATAATGACATTTGGTTATCAGCACCTCCTGTTAGGTCAACAGGAATAATTACTTGCATATTACAGCCTAAGACCAATTGATCCCCACCTTGAGTTGCATTGATGTAAAATTCACCGCCGGAAATCATAATAGCTTTCCCTCCATCATCCATTCTGCCCATTGTTGTTTTGTTGGTCAACAACATATTACCCCTGTCATATAATTCGACGATCTCAACAGCTACCTGCCCAGTAACGGCATTCCCGTTTTTTGTTAAACAAGCACCATTAATACTGATTTGGGTTCCGTTTTCGGTTGTAAAAACTCCCATTCCCGATGCATCGAACTGAAAATCCTGAATTAAATCTTCTAAAGCATCTGATTTCAAACCTGCAAATTCCTGTGGTGTTGCCGCTTGGAATAGTACTCCAGGTTCAAAAGTCTGATCTTTTTCTTCTTTTGAACAACTGGCCAAGGTTAAAGCGCTCATGGCAAGCATTCCGAATAATTTTCGTGTGTTTTTCATAATAAGTTATTTAAAGATTTGTATTATTTATCGTTTTACATCCTTATATCCACAGGGCTTTATTTTTGTTACCCTGTATTCAGTATTTTTAACATAAAACTTAATCCCTTCTCTGTTTTGGGTACCGTTTTAATTGAAGATTATGTCAATATAAGGGACACCAAAGTCAATTGCCGTTCCTCCGTTTTGATGAAATTTTGAACTTGTAATGGTCATTGATCCGTTAGTGTATGGAAAACTCATAGCATTATTAGTTGCCATTCGTCCAATTGTATTTCCTATACTAGCCCCCCAATTTGTTTGAATTCGTTTTATGGTATAGGAGGTTCCTGCTTGTAAACTAATAATTGCTGTAGGAGTTACATAAGAAGTTGCAGTATCGGAGAAGGTGTGGGAACCAGAGTAAATAATGGTTGTTGTATTGCTCTCCACTATTTCTATTACATAGGGTGTGGTTGCTATCCCAGGTTGACTTTGATAGCCTATTCCACAAACTTCTTCGGTTGTAGATAGTTCAAAAGTATATTCATGTATTTCCGTATCATAAGTTACTGTGTCCGTATGACCAGATGTAATCATATTTTGATATAGTGTTTGAAATTCTGAGGTTGAATTATCACAGTCTGAATCAGGAACATTGTTATCATCAGGGCTACAAGAAATAAAGCCGAAAACTAAAATCAAGATCAATTTTTTCATAATAAGTTATTTTAAGATTTGTATTGTTTATTGATTTACATCCTTATATCAACAGGACCTTATTATTGTTACCCTATTTTTAATTCTACTTAAGTTTTTTTCTAAATACTATAAATAGAAGGATGGACTTCAAAGAAGCCCTCCTTTTATTGTAAAAATCATATTGCTATGGCAAAGCGTTTATCATAGTGATCAGCTGGCTCTCAGTGGTGGTGGCCAAGTCGCTTTCTGTAATAACAATGGTGCCATCGGCAACAATGGTAACAGGGTTGATCGCATATAACCAACTACCGTTGTCTTCACTAACAAAGATGACATGGCATTCTAGACCAATAGGAATAATTCCGGTATGCTCAGAAAATAATCCGGTCTCAGGATCATAAGCATCCAAGTTCGCAAGTGAGCCTGCTTCACCATTATAGGACAGATACAATGCGCAGTTCTCATTGTTAAAACCTTCAGGTACTTCTGCCAACAAGTTGGTTTTTGGTCTTGGGTCACTCCAAAAACGATCCACGTTGGTCCAACCAAAGTTGTTAAAGAAGGCCATATAAGATGACTGGCCTGATGCACCCTGACCAATGTCTAAACCTTGGTTCTGACCATCACGTTTTTGCTCCACCCAAGTAACATCATCACATCCGGTTTCAATTTCACAGTCCATACCAATAATTCCGTCCCAAAGCGTCATATCATTATCGTCCCCACCTGTAAGAGCCGTTGGAACAATTACTTGTATAGGACATATAAGTTGTAGAACATCACCATTTTGTGTAGCTTCAATAAAAAATTCTCCTCCCGTTACTAAAAGGGCTTTATCTCCTGTAGGGGTAAGTCCCATAGTAGTTTTATTGGTAGCGAGCATCCTTCCTCTATCAAAAAGTTCAATTACTTCCACATCTACCATCCCTGAAACCGAACTACCATTGTTGGCCAAACAAGATCCATTCATGGTTATCTCAACACCGTTTTCGGTAGTGAAAGTACCTGAGCCATCAACATCGATTTGAAATGTTTGTTTTAGATTTTCCAGTGCAGAAGCTTTTAAATCCGTAAAATATTGGGGAGTAGCCCTTACGGGTATAATGTCCTCCAAATCGGTATCTCTGTTTGTATCTTTTTGGCAACTTGTTATCAAGGCCGCCGTCATTAAAAAAAGTCCTAAAATTTGTTTTGCATTTTTCATGATATTTATTTTTAAATTAAAATGATTTTTTTATTGTTCTCCCTTATATCAAAACAGTTTCAATTTTGTTACCCTATTATTTTGAGATATTTTAATTGTCTTCAATTTTATAAGGGATACGGCTAGATTATTTAATGAGCCCCAAGTGATTTCCTTCATCATTTGTTATCTATTTTATTAGGATAAGCTGAACCATTATGGTAAAATAGAAAGCCTTTAAATCAGGAAAGAATACATTGTCACCATATCTGGGAATCTTATAGAGTTGATATTCACAGACCTATATAGTTTTGTAAAAAAGAACTCATAGTTTTGTTACTTTAGGGGAAATTTTTAGTGAATGGCAAAAGCAAATGTCCATCCGGATCAGAAGTATATAGAGGGGTTATTGATGAACAGCCCTTTGGTGATTAAAAGCATCTATGCCCGTTTTGTACCAAAAGTGGTCGGGTATATCAAAAAAAATAGCGGCAATGAAGATGCCGCCAAAGATGTTGTGCAAGAGGTATTGGTTACCATTTACAATCAGGCTAAACATAAAGGTCTGCAATTGACCTGTCCGTTCGACGCCTATTTTTTCTTACTCTGTAAACGGCGATGGTTGAACGAAATCAAAAAAAGTTCTTTAAAGGAGGTAACAATAAACGAAGAAGTGATATCTATTAATGACGATGCATTGCAACTTGCTGATGAATTTGAGATCGAAAAACAAAAGAAAGTGGTTTTCGATCGCATGTTTCAAAAATTAGGAGACGCCTGCAAAGACCTGTTAAAAACTACTTTCGAAATAAAATCAATGGAAGAGGTGGCTCAGAAATTAGGTGTTACTTATGCCTATGCACGCAAAAAGAAATCATTGTGCATTGGCGAATTGACTCGAATGGTGCAGGAATCGTCGGAATATAAAAACCTAAAAGCCTAAAATCATGAACGAATTGGATTTAGAATTATACGAAGCATATCTGGACAGGACCCTTGATTCGAAAGCCCGAAAGGACTTCGAGGCCCGTTTGGTAGGAGATGAATCTTTCAAGGCATCTTTTGAAGCCTATAAGGAAACTTCTACATATTTATCTGAAAAGTTCACTGACTTGGAAGATCTTACCGCTTTTGAACAAAACCTTGAAACTTTGGGGAAGGAGCATTTTGAAGAAAAAGCGCCAACGAGCTTTAAGACTGTAATTTGGAAGTATGCGGCGGCAATTGTACTATTGATTTCCATTGGAGGGTATTTGCTAATGAATAATAATCAGCCACAGTATAACGATTTTGCAACCCAGCAAACTATCTCTTTGGTTCAGAGAAGTAATGGAGATCCTTTGGCCAAGAAAGCTGAGGATGCTTTTAATAATAAGTCTTATATGGAGGCTACTGATTATTTTAGCGAACTATTGCGTAATGATTCCAACAGGCAAGAATTGTTATTGTATAGAGGTATTGCCCAAATTGAAATCGAGGCCTATGACAGTGCTGATAAAGATTTGGACAAATTAGCCTCAGGTACGTCGGTTTATAAAAATGAAGCATTGTGGTACAAGGCATTGTCACTTTTAAAGCAAAAGAAGTACGATGCTTGTAAGCTGGTCTTGGTCAAAATTCCACCGACTGCCGATGAATACGATAAGGCACAAGATTTGCTAGATAAATTATAATGTATATTTCTTAATAAATTGAACATGGCAATACCACGGGCCTTATATTTGTAATATGAGGCATCCCCTTTTCTTTCTTCTTTTTTTGATAACCTTCGTTGTTTCTGCACAACATCAGGACCAGGTAGATTTTCTTCGCGCTAAGGTCGATATAAGTATTGATCCCAAGCAAGAAACCATTAGCGGAATTGTAACCTATGAATTGAAGGCCTTGCAAAAAGTGGATTCCATTTTTTTGGATGCCCAAAATCTGCAATTAATGGAGGTTAGTCTCAATAACAAAAAGGTTAAGGCCATCAATAATGGTAAAAATATTATCATTCATAAAAAATTTAAAGCCAATAAATCTTATTCCTTGAAAATAAAATACGTTGCCAAACCTAAACAAACAGTGTATTTTTTGGGATGGGCGGATGAGATACCCGGGAACGAGCAGGTCTGGACCCAGGGACAAGGAAAATATACAAGCCACTGGCTTCCCAGTTTTGACGATATGACCGAAAAGGTTGAGTTTGATTTGGACATCACCTTTGATAGGAACTTTGAGGTAATTGCCAATGGTGCCTTATTAGGAACAAAGGAACTTGACTTACTAAAAAAATGGAGTTTTAATATGGAAGGGCCTATGAGCAGTTATTTATTGGCTTTTTCCATAGGCAACTACCATAAAAAGCAGATTTTATCGAGTAGGGGAGTACCCATTGGGTTATATCACTACCCCAGGGATAGTTCTTTGATAGAACCTACTTATAGATTTACCAAGGAGATATTTGATTTCCTCGAGACTGAAATCGGAGTCGATTATCCTTGGCAAAATTATAATCAGATTCCTGTCCGTGATTTTCTTTATGCGGGAATGGAAAATACGGGCACCACAATTTTTTCGGATACTTATGTAATGGATTCCATAGCCTTTAAGGACAGAAATTACGTAAATGTAAACGCCCATGAAATGGCACATCAGTGGTTTGGTGATTTGGTTACCGAAGTGGATGGAAGCAGTCATTGGCTTCATGAAGGTTTTGCCACCTATTATGCCCTCCTAGCAGAAAAAGAGCTTTTTGGAAAAGAATATTATTATTGGAAATTATACGAATCGGCGATCGAATTACAGGCCTTATCCAAAAAGGAGATGGGAGAGTCCCTTATTGATCCAAAAGCTGGGAGTCTTACTTTTTATGAAAAGGGTGCTTGGGCATTACATGTACTAAGGGAACAATTAGGGGAGGAAGATTTCAAGAAAGGTATTCAGCAGTATTTAAACAAGTACGCCTATAGAAATGCAACGGTGAACGACTTTATTAAGGAAATGGAGTTGGCGAGTGGCGACGATTTAAAGGATTTTCAGAATCGATGGTTAGTGGAAAAGGAATTTCTATTTACTGAGGCAAAGCTAAGTTTGATTCGAGAATCGCAGGATTTAAAGAATTTTTTCGACCTGCAAAAAGAAGTAATGATAAGTAGTGCGGACAATGAGTCCATTATAAAAAGGTATTGGGAAAGCACAAAATCCGTTCAATTAAAATCCAAAATAATCAATACCTATTATAAATCTCTATCCGAGAATTTTATAAGTGGGGTATTAGGGAATAATGATATTATGGTTCGCCAGGCGATAGCACTCTCATTAGAGCAGATACCATTAAACCTGAAGTCTGGTTTTGAATCCCTTTTGGAAGATGAAAGCTATATTACCAAAGAGACGATGCTTTACAAATTATGGATAAATTATCCAGCAGATAGAGGCAAATATTTAGACAAGACCAAAAACATAGAAGGCTTTTCTAATAAGAATATCCGATTATTATGGCTCACCTTGGCCTTGCTAACCAAAGATTATGAACCCAATAACACCAATGATTATTATTTGGAGCTTAGTGGATACACCTCCCCAAAGTACACTTATGAAGTACGGCAGGTGACATTTCAATTTTTGGAGGAATTGATAGGTTTTTCGGATAAGAATTTGTTGGATTTAATAAATAGTACCCAGCACCATGCTTGGCAATTTAGAAAATACGCACGGACACTATTGGACCAACTTTTGGAACAAAAGGAATATAGGGACCGAATTGACGAGTTGAAAGTAAAATTAAATGCGGAGGAATTGCGTTATATTAGCAACAAACTGATTTCGGAATGAGAGCAATGGTTATTTCTGGTGGTGGTAGCAAGGGTGCATTTGCTGGTGGTGTAGCTCAATACCTGATGGAGGAAATGAATCACAAATACGATTTGTTTTTGGGTACTTCTACGGGCAGTTTGCTAATATCTCATCTGGCGCTTCAAAAAATAGAGAAAATTAGGCAGGTTTATACTTCCGTTAATCAAAATGATATTTTTAGTAATTGCCCCTTTGTAATTAAGAAAAAATATGGAATTGAGACGATTGGAATACATCATATTAATGTGATGAAAAATTTTTTTAAGGGAAGTAAGACCTTTGGGGAAAGTCATAATTTATTGGAATTGATCAAGAATACCATTTCCATAGCCGAATTTGAGCATTTGAAAAAGGAACCTCTTGATATTGTGGTAACCGTTTCCAATTTATCATTAAACCAAGTAGAATATAAATCCATAAACAATTGTACCTATGAGGAGTTTTGTGAATGGATTTGGGTTTCTTGTAATTACACCCCATTTATGAGCTTGGTAAAGAAAAATGGTTGTGAATATGCAGATGGGGGTCTAGGCAGTATGGTACCTATTGAGGAAGCCATTAGAAGAGGGGCAACGGTAGTGGATGCCATTATATTGCAAACCGAGGTTACACAATTAAATAGAATGCCATCCAAAAATGTATTTTCATTACTAACCAGTATGTTTGCTTTTATGCTGGATAGAATAGAACAACAAAATATCAGGATAGGCAAGTATGTGGCCAACCACAATAATGCCATTATCAATTTCTACTATACACCAACGGTACTCACAACCAACTCACTTATATTTGAAAAGGAAAAAATGACTGTATGGTGGGAAAGTGGATTTAATTTTGCCAAGCATAAAAATTCGGAGACCAACCAAATAGAGACTGCGATTATATGAAAGCACTGGTGATAAGTGGGGGAGGAAGTAAGGGTGCCTTTGCAGGTGGAGTGGCCCAATACTTAATGGAAGTTGAAAAACGGGAATATGACATTCTAGTAGGCACCTCTACGGGAAGTCTTTTAATTCCGCAATTGGCTTTAAATAAAATTGGGAAGCTATATGATATATACACCAATGTTAATCAACGCTCAATTTTTAGTCTAAATCCCTTTATAGTTAGAAAAAAGGGCGATCGCGAATATGTTTCCATAAATTTTTTGACCACTTTTCTCCAATTTATAAAGAGCAAACGTACTTTTGGGGAGAGTAAGGCCTTGCGTAGGACCATAAGAAAGAATTTTACCGTTAAGGAATTTCAAAAGATAAAAGAAAGCCATAAGGATGTGGTGGTAACGGTTTCCAACCTTTCTAAAAACAGGATAGAATATAAATCCATAAAGGATTTTTCCTATGATGAGTTCTGTGATTGGATTTGGATTTCCTGTAACTATATTCCCTTTATGTCATTGGTTAAAAAGGACGGATTTGAATATGGCGATGGTGGTTTGGGCTGTGTTGTTCCCATTAGGGAGGCAATTAGAAGGGGAGCTACAGAGATAGATGCTATAATCTTGGAATCCGAAAATATGGATCATAATAAGGTTTTGGGCAAAAATCCGTTTTCCCTAATGTTGAGCATATACGGGTTTGTCTTGGACCAGATAGAATACCATGATATTTCGGAAGGGGTATTGGCCGCAAAGCATAAAGGAGTGCAATTAAACTTATATTACACCCCCATTAAACTTACAGAAAATTCCTTAATTTTCAACAAAAAACTCATGTCCCAGTGGTGGCAACAAGGTTATAGTTATGCCGAGGATAAATTTTCTAGTGGTACCTAATTCAACTTCAATTTACCAAAGTTCCCCAATTTCTTTTTTAACGTAGGACAAGGCTGTGGCGGATGGTGAATGTTTTTCCATAGTTTCATTTAAAACGTCCTCACGTAATTTATCTGCCGAATCGGATTCGCTCATTCCTGCTTTTCTGATCATTTGGATGGTAGCACTTTTTGCCGCTTTAATGATATTCCAACATTCATCGGTCATATAAATCTGCTGGGATAAGTTATGCTCAAATTCAGTTTCAATACTCTTGATCAACAAATTTTCATAATCATTTTTGTTGTTATTTTTTGGTCCAACCCGAACTACCAAACTAGGGATAGCAATTCGTTCCAGAAACAGCGCCATTCTTTCATAAGCCTGTAGTCTAATGGGCAAGGTATCTTTTTGACTGTCTTTGTGCAATAGGTATCGTCTTCTTCCTTCTTCGTTCCTGGTGTGTAACCTGAAAAAATAAAAGGCCACCATTCCGGTTACAACAGCTGGTAGTAAATAGGCAAAAAGTTTAAAAATTTCCTCTCCGTTCATTTTGTATTGGTATTTTTTGGTTTGTAGAATGTTAAACGGTTTATTCCCTTAAAAATTATGAAGGGTTTTAAATTTTGCCCTATACATTTAAATGGAGGAGATTCTAACATGGCCAAAAAAAAAGCGCTTAATAGCGCTTTTTAAATTATTGAGTCTATTTCATACTCTCTTTAACCAATTTATAGAATTCATAAAATTTTGGTTGCACTATAATCTCTGTGGATGTTTCAATGGTATAAAGCCCTAATTCCGATATTCCGGTCGCAATGATTCGTTTGGGCTCTATTTGATATTTACTTTCCAGTATTCTGGCTATGGCCGCAGCCTGTTGTGTACCGATCTCCCAGTTGTTGGACTTATTATCTTTGGATTCAACCAAATTACTGTTACTAACAACTTGAATATCCATCGTAGGATTCGCTTTTAAGACAGCACCAATTTTAGCAATAATTGCTTCTGCCTTTTCCTGTACTTTAAAATTCTTAACGTTATCGCCGAAAACATAACTATTTTCCATTACAACGGCTACGGCTCCATTGCTCACTGTAATTTTAGGATCACTGCCCAACGTTTGTTTAAATTGAGTAAATACGGCAAGGATAATTGAATCGCGGCTGCTTAGTTCATCATTGATTACTCTTAATTGCCCTTCCTTTTTAACTAGACTTTCTAGCGTACTATTAATATGATTAGACCTTTTATTAGAAGCCTCCGTAAAACTATTTAAGTTTTTTAATAGGTTGGCATTAGTTTCTTTAAGTTCATCAACCTGCGCCTCGTAAGATTCAACTTTGGCAGACGCAATCCTTTCCTCCCGTTTCAATTCTGACAGTCCAGTTTCAGCTTCCCTAACTCGAGTCCTAAGATTATCCACTTCCAGAATAAGGTCCTTTTTGCTTTGTGCATGGCTAATAGTAATGTACATTAATAAAACTAGAGTGGTAAAAATGTTTCTTCTCATGGATAAAATTTGTTTATAGACTATTTGGGTACTTATTAATTAGTTGATTTCCTGCAAGGTTATAAAATTTCATTTCGCGAGCAAATTTAATATTTAAATTAATTGGGTGCCTCTCTTATTTTTTAAATAATATTTTCGTTCCAAATAAGGGAAGTCCTACAAATCCTTAAAGCTAGAAAATGGCACCAAAGTTTTGTGTGACCATTATAGTTGCACCAGAGTATTTAAGCAGGTATACATATTTCAATTTTATAGTTGATTTTATTGGTGAGTCCTTGGTTTATTTATGTTTTTTCACTGGTTCAAGTAATCCAAACTCATTTCAGTAAGTACCTTAACCCCTAGAATCAATCCATTTTCATCGATACTAAAATCGGGGGTATGGTGTGGAAAGGGTGTTGTGCTGCCAGGTGTCATACCACCTAAAAAGAAATAAAAGCCAGGCACTTTTTCTTGAAAAAAACTAAAATCTTCACCTCCAGTTATTGCTTTTATTAATTTTACATGCTCAGTACCCGCCACTTTTTGCAAAGTAGGTAGCATTTCTTCGGTTAGTTTTTCATCATTATAGGTAATGGCTGTTTTATTTTCAAATTCTATCGTTGCAGACCCACCATAAGTTTTAGCAAGACCTTCGGTCATTTCAGTCATACGGCGAATAATCAGCGCTTTCATATCGGCATCTAGTGTACGTACAGTTCCGATCATTTCGGCACTTTCTGGAATAATATTAAAGCGAACTCCCGAAGTTATTTTTCCTACAGTAATTACTGCAGGTTCAACGAGTAAATTAGATTCTCTACTTATGATCGATTGATACCCATCTATAATTTTTGCCGAAATATAGATTGGATCAACCCCATCCCAGGGCTCTGAACCATGGGTCTGCTTCCCTTTTACCTTAACTACAAAGCGTTCTACCGCAGCCATAGTACCACCAGGTTTGTAGGCAATTGTTCCCACAGGTATACCACTATCAATATGTAATCCAAAAATGGCATCTACATCGGGATTTTTAAGTACACCTTCCTTGATCATTAAGAGTGCACCTCCCTCTTCACCAGGTGGTGGTCCTTCTTCCGCAGGTTGAAAAATAAACTTTACCGTTCCTTTAATTTTGTCTTTATTGTTGGCCAGGATTTCTGCAACACCCATAAGAATGGCAGTATGGGTATCATGGCCACATGCGTGCATAACGCCTGTTTCTTGACCAAGAAATTCTGAAATTACTATGGATTTAAACGGAAGGTCGTTTCTTTCGGTAACTGGAAGTGCATCAATATCTGCCCTCAAAGCTAATACCTTCCCCTTTTTATTTCCTTTTAGAATCCCTACGACCCCAGTTTTAGCAACTCCAGTTTGAACCTCTATTCCTAAAGATTTTAAATGCGCTGTTATTTTTTCGGCCGTTTTGAACTCCCTGTTCGATAATTCCGGATTTTGATGAAAATCCCTCCTCCAATCGATTACCTTTTGTTCTACACCCTTAAATTCCTTTTCAAGATTATATTTTTGGGCCCAGGAGCTGAAACAGCAAAAAAGCAACGTGATAATTAAGTGATATTTCATAACATTAAATGGGATTTAAAGTTTAAAAGGGAAAATTGATTTTATCATAGCCACTAATTCAGTTATAATCAAATTGTAATTGTGATGGCTAAGAGGAGCAGCGGCATACATAAAAAGTTCTTGTCCTTAAATTGTGGATTGAAGGATAAATATATTCAAAATAGAACTATTTACAGGATTCATTCATCATAAATATTAAAGTTGATTTTTTGATAAGGCTATTTATGGTTAAATTCACCGATTGTAACTACCTTAATATCAATACACGTTTTGGAGAAGTATATTAATCAATTAAATGAGGCTCAGAAGGCTCCTGTTTTACACAAGGATGGCCCTCTAATGGTCATTGCAGGAGCAGGTTCTGGCAAAACTAGGGTATTGACTTATCGCATTGCCTATTTGATGAGCCTAGGGGTTGATTCCTTTAATATTTTAGCCTTGACTTTTACCAACAAGGCAGCAAGGGAAATGAAAAAACGTATTTCGGATATTGTTGGTACCTCTGAAGCCAAGAATCTTTGGATGGGTACTTTTCATTCCGTTTTTGCCAAGCTTTTGAGGTTCGATGGGGATAAGTTGGGTTATCCTTCCAACTTTACTATTTACGACACTCAAGATTCTCAGCGACTTCTTTCGGCAATCATTAAGGAAATGGGACTGGATAAGGATATTTATAAATATAAGCAGGTACAAAATAGAATATCCTCCTATAAAAACAGTCTAATTACTGTAAAGGCATATTATAACAATTCCGATTTGGTAGAGGCCGATGCCATGGCCAAAAAACCAAGGATGGGGGAAATATATCAGAACTATGTAGATAGGTGTTTTAAGGCCGGAGCAATGGATTTTGATGATTTATTGTTAAGGACCAATGAGCTTTTGACTCGTTTTCCAGAAGTCTTGGCCAAATATCAGGACAGATTTAGATATATTCTGGTGGATGAGTACCAAGATACCAACCATTCGCAGTATTTGATCGTAAAAGCTTTATCAGATAGATTTCAGAATATCTGTGTAGTAGGGGATGATGCCCAGAGTATATATTCCTTTAGAGGAGCAAACATTAGCAATATTCTTAATTTCCAAAAGGATTATGACAATGTGGGCATGTACCGATTGGAACAGAATTATAGGTCGACTCGAAATATCGTGAATGCTGCAAACTCCATTATCGCCATGAATACAAATCAATTGGAAAAGGTGGTATGGACTTCCAATGATGAAGGGCCTTTGATCAAGGTGCATAGGAGTACAACGGATGCCGAAGAAGGACGCTTTGTCTCTGGGACTATTTTTGAGGAAAAAATGCAAAACCAGATGCCCAATGGTAATTTTGCGATACTATATAGGACCAACTCCCAATCAAGGGCTATAGAAGATGCTCTAAGAAAACGGGACATACCATATCGTATATATGGCGGACTTTCCTTTTATCAGCGGAAGGAAATAAAAGACGTTCTGTCTTATTTGCGTTTGGTCATTAATCCAAAGGATGAAGAGGCACTTAAGCGTATTATCAATTTCCCCACACGTGGAATTGGGCAGAGTACTTTGGATAAACTTACCGTTGCCGCAAATCACTACAACCGTTCTATTTTTGAGGTTATGGACAACCTTGACAGAATTGATTTAAAGATTAATTCTGGTACAAAAAGAAAATTGGGCGACTTTGTAGCTATGATCAAGAGCTTTCAGATAATAAACGAAAGTGCGGATGCCTTTACTTTGGCAGAACATGTTGCCAAAAAATCAGGAGTTTTGTTGGAATTCAAGAAAGACGGCACTCCGGAGGGAATTGGCAAAATGGAGAATATTGAGGAGCTATTGAACGGTATTAAGGATTTTGTAGAAGGGCAAAAGGAATTGGCAGATGCCAAAGGGGATATAGGTGAATTTTTGGAAGATGTAGCACTGGCAACTGACCTAGATAAAGACACAGGGGATGATGACAGGGTGGCTTTAATGACAATTCACTTGGCAAAAGGATTGGAATTTCCAATTGTATTTATCGTAGGAATGGAAGAAGATCTTTTCCCATCTGCCATGAGTATGAGTACTAGGAGTGAATTGGAAGAGGAAAGGCGCTTGTTTTATGTGGCGTTGACAAGGGCCGAAAAACAGGCGTATTTAACCTATACTCAGAACAGATATCGTTGGGGCAAGTTGGTAGATGCCGAGCCAAGTAGATTTATAGAAGAAATTGATGAAAAATATGTGGAAAATCTCACCCCTGTTCAGAGCTCTAGATATACGCCATTGATCGATGTCGATATTTTTGGCGATGTTGATAAAAGTAGATTAAGGCAGAACAAACCTGTGCATGGGACGCCGCCCACAGGTATAAAACCCAATGAAAATCAATTACGGAAGTTGCGTAAACTAAAACCAGATCTTAGTAACCCTGTGGGAAACACCAATTCGGTGGATCCTAATTTAACTGAGGGTTCTTTAGTAAACCATACCAGATTTGGTAGGGGACAGGTGATTAAGATTGATGGGGTCGGCAATGATAAAAAAGCAGAAATTAAATTTGACCAGGGCGACATAAAGAAACTTTTGCTTCGGTTTGCCAAGTTGGAAATACTTTAATCAGTATTAAAACGTGGAAGTTTTTTTTAAAGCTTATACCTATTATAAGTTTTTTTGGATAAAAGCTTTAAGTTTAAGGGAAGTGTCCAAAAGATCTAGTCCTACCCAACCATGACCTCCGTTGGGGTATAGGGTAAACTCGTGTATTACCTCCAATTCTTTTAATTTATCCCTTAGTGCTATTCCTTGGGAATTAGGAATTAAAGGGTCTTGAGCCCCATAAAACAAAATGGTTGGGGGAGAAGTGGAGGTTACTTGGTATAACGGACTTACTTCTTCCAACACATCTTGATCGTTCCCAAATTGATCTAAAAGGGTCCTTAATTCCTGATTGTTGCTATTTACATATGCCTCGTCCAACAGATTGGTAGGCCCTACAATACTACAGACCATCTTTACCTGCTTTTTAGTGTCGTGAGCGTAGCTCCATAAAAGGGAAAGGTGTGCACCAGCACTGGTACCAATAAACCCTATCTCCGTGGATATTTGAAATTCCTTAGCTCTGTCTCGCAATTCATTAACCACTAGATCTATATCATTTACCTGCATAGGATATGGTGCATTGTTGGTATCGGCCAACCTATAGTTCATATTTAGCACTGCTATTTCAGGTAATTGATCCCTTATAAAATCCTTAAAAGGGTCCATTTCAGATTTATCACCAGCGTTCCATCCACCCCCATGTATCAAAATCAACACTTTAGTGTCCATCGTCCTATTCTGTGGAAGATAAATGTCATATTTTTGATGGAATTCGGAGCCATATTCCAAATTGATAATCTCCTTGGCTTCAATTGAGCTAATGTCAGGGGCTATAGTATCTTCCGAACATGAGCTAATGATAATAAATAGGAAACTTAGAAGTGGGATAAACGCGGACCTATACATAAAATATTATTTCTTAAATTGATAACGTTTATTTTAAACTTAAAATATGTCAGAGTTTATTAAAATTTACCCAGAAAACCCCAATCCCAAGGAAATTAAGAGGGTAGTGGATGTTTTACGCAAAGGAGGCTTAATTATTTACCCTACTGATACGGTCTATGGGCTGGGTTGTGATATTACTAATACCAAGGCATTGGAAAAAATAGCCAGGATCAAAGGTGTAAAATTAGCTAAGGCCAATTGGTCCTTTATTTGTGCGGACCTCAGTAACCTTTCTGATTACGTTAGGCAAATTGATTCTTCCACCTTTAAGATACTAAAACGGGCCTTACCTGGACCTTATACTTTTATTCTTCCCGGCAATAATAATTTGCCCAAAGAATTTAAAAAGAAAAAAACCGTTGGGATACGTATCCCTGATAATTCCATTGCAAGGACATTGGTTGAATCCCTTGGAAATCCAATTGTTTCAACCTCCATTCGAGATGAGGATGAGCTATTGGAATATACAACAGATCCAGAATTGATCTTTGAAAAATGGAAAAACATTGTAGATGTTGTAATAGATGGCGGATATGGAGATAATGTTGGTTCTACGGTAATAGACCTATCAGAGGACGAACCAATAATTGTAAGGGAAGGTAAAGGGAGTTTGGATATATTTTAATATTAAAGAATTGTACAATTAGGATTTATTCCATAAAAAAAGCGACCAAATTGGTCGCTTTTTAATTTTATACTGAAGTAATCCTTAGTTAATCTTAGGATCTTTCATTCCTTCTTCGATCATACTGTAGAATTGATCAATTTTAGGAAGAACAACAATACGGGTTCTTCTATTTTTAGCTTTATCCGATGGAGAAAGGGGAAGGTATTCTCCTCTTCCTGCAGCAGTCATACGCTTAGGATCAACACCGTAATCTTTTTGTAAAATACGTACAACAGAAGTAGCGCGTTTAACACTTAAATCCCAGTTGTCATATAATACTCCACTGTTATAAGGATCGGTATCGGTATGACCTTCAACCATAAATTCGAAATCTGGCTTATTATTAACTACTTGTGCAACCTTACCTAAAATTTCTTTGGCTCTATTGGTTACATTGAAGCTACCACTTCTAAACAAAAGTTTGTCAGAGATAGAAACGAAAACAACACCTTTTTCTACACTGATTTCGATATCCTCATCATCCATGTTTCCAAGAACACCTTTTAAACTTTGAACTAATGATAAGTTTACAGAATCCCTTCTAGTAATGGCATCACTAAGCTTTCTTATAGTAAGGTCTTTTTCTTTTAAACTTTCCAAGGATTTCTCCAAGTTATCGGCACCTTTACTTGTAAGGGTAGTAAGGTTGCCCATATTATTAATTAAGTCTTGATTATTAGCTTTAAGGAAGGCATTCTGATCTTCCAAAGTTTGCATTTTTGAAGTAGCAGCAGCCTTATCCTCCAAACAGGTGTTTAATTTAACTGTCGCGGAATTTAATAGATCTTGTGCTTCCTTCGCTTTTGTTTCCATATCCGCAAATTTTTTCTGCGATACACATGAAGACAACAAAAGGGTAATACCTAAACAGCCTAAAATGATTTTTCTCATAGTTATGATAATAGAATTAATAATTTATAATTTTAAAGTTATGACTTAATGTAGGCAAAATTATATAAATCGCAATATTTTGCGAGACCAATTTAGTTAATCTTTTACTAAAATGTTAAATTTTTTTACATGATTTACGTAATGCGACCAAACAATGGATTTTGCCGCATAATAATTACTTGCAAAATGGACCTTTTCACGCTTTTTATATATGGACCTGAAACTGCTATAAAAACTAAAATGTGCCCTTATAACCGCCCAGAAATGTTTGGGTCTAGCCTGAAATATAAAATTGATTGCTGCTAAACCATCTAAAACCAATCGTAAGAGTATTATCCTAAATGCTTTTTTAGCCGGAAGGTTTTTAACAATGGAATAAAGGGAATTTCTAAAATTAAGATAAGTCTTTTTTGGATTCATGTTACTTAAGGTAGAACCTCCCAAATGATACACAGATGATTCACCAACATAAAATACCTTAAATCCCTTGTTATTTGCCCTCCAGCATAAATCTATTTCCTCTTGATGGGCAAAGTAATCCTCGTCAAATCCTTTAAGCTCCGCAAATACTTTGCTCCTTATAAACAAACAAGCCCCAGTAGCCCAAAATATTTCCTTTACATCATCGTATTGGCCATTATCCTCCTCCAATTCATTAAATATTCGTCCCCTACAAAAAGGATATCCATATTTGTCTATAAATCCTCCTGCCGCCCCGGCGTATTCAAAATGGGTCTTATTCTTATAATCCAATATTTTGGGCTGGATTATAGCCGCGAGGGGGTTCTCTTGAAATTCCTTCATTATAGGTAACAACCAATCTTGGGTTACGTCCACATCTGAATTCAACAAGCAATATATATCGGCATCAACATTGGCCAAGGCATCATTGTAGCCTTTTGCATAACCTCCATTGTGCAAATTTTGGATTATGGTTATTTCGGGATAGTTGTTTTTTAGAAAGGCAATGGACCCATCAGTGGATGCATTGTCGGCAACATAAAGTTCAGCCCCTTTGGAATATGTGGTCACGGAAGGAAGAAACTTTTTTAAAAGTGCTTCACCGTTCCAATTAAGTATGACAACTGCTATTTTTAACATTCCTATAATACCCAAGAAACGGGTAAATATTCAAATTAGATGATTATGGATCAAGGTGGCAATGTAAAGAAATATTTTATAAATGACTATGAATATTTAATTAACTAGGCACTTCATAATTATCTATATCAAATTGCATTTTGGTCTAATCCAAGTTAAAAGTTAAGGGTGATAAGAGGGAATATCCTTAAGAAAACTATATTGTTCTTTGTCGAAATCCATTTTGCAAAAAAAATGATTCATCCCATTGGTGACCATTAAATATTTTGCTTTAAGATTAAGGTTGTAACGGGCAATTTGATCAAAAACCAGTTGGGTTATTTTAATATCTGGGGATTTGCATTCCACCAGTATCTCAATACTCCCGCTAGGATTGAAGACCACCACATCATATCTTTTTTTTAACTTATTAATGAGCAGTTGCTTTTCAACGTTGATATGGGCTTGGGGATAATTCTTATCGGAAATCAGATTGTGCACCACGTGTTGGCGAACCCATTCTTCGGGTTGTAAGACCACAAACTTTTTACGTATGACATCAAAAATATAGATTTTATTTTCCCTATTTTTGAATCGAAAGGGATATGAGGGATAATTTAAAGGTTGCATGTTGCAAAGTTGATGAATTTTTTTAAATGGACGAGGTAAAACAAATTGTTAGCAGTATAAAAAATGGAAATATTGCCCCTATATATTTTCTAACAGGGGAGGAACCGTATTATATTGATAAAATTGCAGAGTATATTGAAAAAAATGTCCTTACGGAGGAAGAACGAGGATTTAATCAGGTAATCCTGTACGGCAAGGAAGTTTCCATTGAAGACATTGTTGGCAATGCTAAGAGATATCCCATGATGTCCGAACGCCAAGTAGTCATTGTAAAGGAGGCACAACATTTGTCCCGGTCAATAGAAAATTTGGTTTCTTATGCCGATCAACCACAACCTTCTACAGTATTGGTTTTATGCTATAAGTACAATAAGCTGGATAAGCGTAAAAAATTGTATAAATCCATTAATAAATCGGGGATTATATTTGAAAGTAAAAAGCTTTACGAAAATCAGGTAGCGGATTGGATTAAAAAATCTTTACATTCCAGAGGTTATGGAATCACATTCAAGGCGGCCAATTTATTGGTTGAATTTTTAGGTACAGATTTGGGGAAGATCGATAAAGAACTTGAAAAACTGTGTTTGGTTGTCCCTAAAGGAATTGAAATAACTCCTGAAGCCATTGAAATCAATATTGGCATAAGTAAAGATTACAATAATTTTGAACTTAAAAAGGCCATAGTGGATAGGGATGTTGTAAAGGCGACAAGAATTGTTAGCTATTTTGCCCAAAACCCAAAGGACAATCCTTTTGTTTTGACCATTACTTTGATGTATTCTTTTTTTATTCAGGTGCTCACTTATCACGGACTAAAGGACCATTCCCCAAAAAGTGTTTCATCCGCATTGGGTATAAGGCCTTTTTTCGTCGCAGAAATTCAGGCGGCAGCAAAGAACTATCCCATGAGGCGTGTCAGTGAAATTATATCCAATCTAAGGGAATTGGATGTAAAAGGGAAAGGTGTTGGATCCTCTATTTCACAGGCAGATCTTCTAAAAGAGTTGTTGTTCAAAGTTTTCTAAAATATTTCGATACCTTTTTGAACCACAAGTATAGTTACAATCTATTGGGCTAAACCAATTTAAAGTATTTAAAAGGCAAGACTACCGGGATAGATTAAACTTCAATTAAAAAACACCTAATCGGACCAATTTACTTTTTGTCCAAACTATATTTTCCAGGACCCAATAAAAGGATTGTAGTAAATGTCAGTAAAAATAGAACGGCTTTCTCCTTTACATTAAATGGATCGGAACCATGTACGATAAATATTGCGACCAACATGGTAATTATAGTAGGTACAGTAGCCCAACGTGTTTTAAATCCTACAAGAACCAAAATAGGGAATACAAATTCACCTATAACCGCAAGAAATAAGGAAGGTGTTGGTCCAATCCCGATAGGATCACCAAATTCGAAATTTCCTCCAAGGAGTTTTTGAAGTTTTGGGAGTCCATGAGTGATTATTAAAACAGCAGAAGAAACGCGAAGAATTAGTAGGCCTAGGTCTTTCATTGGGGGGATTTAAAAAATATTAGAACAATTTGAGTGTGATAAATGTAGTAATTAGTTTGTTAAAAATTTATTAAATATAAAAAGAATTACAAGAATCAAAGGTCCAAAAAGCATAGGCCACCGTTGCTTACACTATCTAAGCTTAGGAAAGTCCATGGGATTGGATTCGTGTATAATGGAATATACTTTTTCAAAAATATCCTCCGAGTTTGGCTTGGAAAAGTAGTCTCCATCCGTAGCATAAGCCGGTCTATGAGGTTTTGCAGTAAGGGTTTGTGGAGCACTATCCAAATATTTATATGCCCCTTGTTTCTCAATAATTTCATGGGTTAGATAGGCTGAGCAACCACCCGGAACATCTTCGTCTATTATCAATAATCTACTTGTTTTTTTAATACTCTTAAGCAAGTCGTGTCGCAAATCAAAGGGCAACAAACTTTGAGCATCCACTACCTCGGCATCTATACCTACCTCTATGAGTTCCTCTGCTGCCTGCATCACAATTCGCAGGGTAGACCCATAGGAAAGCAAAGTAATATCCCTTCCAGGTCTCACTACCTCCACAATACCTATTGGCGTGGATAATTCCCCTAAGTTATTTGGTTTTGGTTCCTTTAGTCTATATCCATTTAAACTTTCAATCAATAGGGCAGGTTCGTTACCTTTCATGAGGGTATTGTAAAAACCGGCTGCCTTGGTCATATTTCTTGGTACTAAAATATACATACCACGTAACAAGTGTATTAATCCACCCATTTGAGACCCTGAATGCCATATTCCCTCCAATCTATGCCCTCGGGTCCTAACGATTAATGGTGCCCTTTGTTTCCCCACGGTCCTATACAATAGTGTGGATAAGTCATCTGTTAATGTAAATAGGGCATAAAAAATATAGTCCAAATATTGAATTTCGGCAATTGGTCGCAGCCCTCTCATTGCCATTCCTATCCCTTGGCCAATTATACTGGCCTCTCTAATGCCCACATCGGCCACGCGAAGTTCTCCATATTTTTTCTGCAGTCCTTCCAATCCTTGATTTACATCGCCAATGGCCCCGCTATCTTCACCAAAAATTAGCGCTTGTGAGTATTTTTCTAAAAGCAAGTCAAAGTTATCCCGTAAAATTACTCTGCCATCTACATCCTCGGGCTCTGCATCATAGGTAGGTTTAACTTCAGGAACACTTAATGCATTGTTGTTTTGCTCGTTGTAGAGATAGGAGCTGAACTTGGCTTGGGATTCCTCCAAAAATTTGTTGGTCCAAGCAGCCAAAGAATCTTTTTCTTTACTGCTTTCACCCAATAAATAACGTAGGGCTTTTCTAGCCTTGGAAGCCATATCCTTTTTTATGGGTTCTTCAATGGCAATTAAGTCGTTCTTTATTTTGGTTATAAAATTTTTATTCGGACTGGAGTTGGCAGCATTTTCCAGTAAATTCACCAATATCTTTTTCTTCTCTTTATGTGGTGCCAAAAACTCTTCCCATGCCTCTTTACGTGCACTTCTAACCAGTCTTTTAATATTCTTTTCCAACGTTTTTAAATCGTCTTCAGTTGCAATTTTGTTCTCCAGTATCCATTCCCTATAGCGTTTATTGCAATCATTGTCACGTTCCCATTGCAGACGTTCCTCACTTTTATAACGTTCGTGAGACCCTGAGGTGGAATGGCCCTGCGGTTGTGTAAGTTCTGTTATATGGATAATTACAGGTACATGTTCGTCCCTAGCAATATCCGAGGCATTTTCATAAGCGTGTATCAAAGCGGTATAATCCCACCCCTTTACTTTTAAAATCTCATAGCCTGCATTATCTTTATCCCTTTGAAAACCTGCCAATACCTTAGAGATATCCTCTTTGGTCGTCTGATGTTTGGCATGCACGGATATCCCGTAGTTATCATCCCAAACACTAATTACCATTGGTACTTGCAATACACCGGCGGCATTTATAGTTTCAAAAAACACACCTTCACTGGTGCTGGCATTACCAATGGTTCCCCATGCTACTTCATTTCCATTATTGGAAAATTTTGCACTTTGTTGGACCTTTACGTTCCTATATATTTTAGAGGCTTGCGCTAGGCCCAGTAATCTTGGCATTTGTCCAGCCGTGCAAGATATATCGGCACTACTATTTTTTTGTTTGGTAAGGTCTCTCCAGCTTCCATCATCATTTAAACTATATGTAGTAAAATGTCCACCCATTTGCCTACCGGCACTCATAGTTTCCTTTGTTAAATCTGTTGTAGCGTATAATCCATGAAAGAATTCCTTAGGTGAAAGTAAATTCAAGGCCATCATAAAAGTTTGATCTCTATAATAGCCACTTCTAAAATCCCCGTCTCTGAAGGATCTGGCCATTGCCAATTGTGGGAGCTCTTTACCATCACCGAAAATACCGAATTTGGCCTTTCCTGTCAGCACTTCCCTTCTTCCCAATAGGCTACATTCCCTGCTTGTGACGGCAATTTCATAGTCTTTCAATATTTGTAATTGAAAATCGTCAAATGAAATATCGCTGCTTGCTTCGGAATCTATATTCATTACGGAATTTATGGTTTCTCGCAAAAATATCAAATCATTATGGTTTTTGCAACGAATAGAAGAGGATAATAATTAATAATTCCTTAAAGAAAACAGAAAGGTGTTTTATAATTATGAGAATATCATAAAAATAATACCAAAATATAAGAATATATCAATAATTTAAAACCATTTTCTGGTAAAAAGTCCGGTTAACGTCCTAGGACTAAAGGTTATGACAAATCTAATTTTTTGATCATATCCGGGTTGGGATATCTCCCAACCATTGTTCGAGTACAATGGAAGATAAAGCTCAAAATAATCGGTTAGCAGATTTAAACGTATGCCGGAGTCATAAACCACTCTTTCTTTGGTTCCTTTATTTTTAATTAAACCTAAATCGCCATAAAGTTCTATCCAACGCCAAATATTTACACTTGTATTCATGGTTGCCATCCAATCATTGGCAAAGGGGTTTTCCAATTTGGATTTAAAACCACCTTCCGCTACGATTATTTGTTGACTATAGATTCCCGATCCTTCCGATCTGCCCAAATAATCATAATCAAAAAGGTAGTCTGTAGGTCTGTCCAGGGCGAAACTAAAAAAGGCCGTGTTTCCGGCAGTTTCGTTTCTAATAAACTTACCTGCGTAGAAACGTAGATTGAATTGCCTATTGTTCTCAAAAAGTTTACGATATTCCAGTTCGTAGGCAACTTTGGTAAATTTATTGGAATACTGTGCGTCCACTGACCAGGACAGATAATTAATTATGTTATTGGTGGTGTTATAATATTTGGCATTGAGAACGTTATAATCTGGATCCGTTTGTAGGCCCAAAGTTTGAAGATTTGGATCTATGTCCCGAAAAACACTTATTGATCTAAAAATTAATGCTTCTCTTTTATTCAGCAAGAGATTACTGGGTCTCCAACCAAAGCCAATGGAAGGACTTACGGTACTGTAACGCGAATTTTCCTGGAAGTGGGAGGTAGAAGCCCTAAGGGAATAATTGGTAACGTATAATCCACTTTTACCGTGATATTGTCTAAAATTAAACTTCCCATAACCCACAAAGGTCTTTTCGTTAGGGGCATACGAAGGAGCAAAATCAAAAACGAAGGGTCTTTCCAATAAGGTTTTGTTATGCAATCTCAACCCTGGAGAGAGTCCATCATATTTGTTGAATCCTAGAACTGGAACATAAAAAACTTGATTGTAATAAGGGTCTTCGGCATCCTTAAAAAATTGAAATTTCAATTTTTTGTTACTTGAGAAGAATCCATTCAGTGATTTCCAATTATCACGTTGGTTAAATTCGGGTATAGTCTGGTCATAATTCAAAACCAAACGGTCCTCACCGTTCTTTGGAATGGTAAACGTTTGTTCATCTGCTATATCCGTGAACCAGTAATTAGAAACCACTGTGTCATTTTTTAAACCGAAAAGGGAGATAGGGACATTGGTACCTTCTTTATTTTTTAAAGTAACGACCAACGAATCCGTCAATTTCTGTACTCTTTTTATTTTAAAATCGATTTTTTGGGTTGTGGACACGTATTCATCAAAAAACCAATTAATATCCTTGTCAGAGTTTTCAACGACTATAAATTTGAAATCTGCCGCTGTTGACGGCTTTAACCTGTAATTAATGTAAAACTCCTTTACACTTCTATCTATATGTTCCTTACCTGTGTAATCGGCTAAATAGGCAAGCCCTAATCCAGCCTTGTATCTGTTGGCTATTTTTTGATTGAATTTTATAAGCGAATCGTTGGGTGTTGTAAGGGATTGGTCAACATTTTTTCTCGCCGAAAGCATATGAAGCAAAGGGTATTGTTCGTTGAAATTCATTTTGGCCAAATGAAAATTACGTACTCCCCAAATATTGGATAATTTTCCTAATAATTTTTGATCCGGATAATACTCTTCCACAAAGCCGATCATCAGATAGTTTAAAATGGCATCGGTAACCCATTTTTCATTGCGGGTATCAAGAAACATAGTTTCCTTAATAAAACTATTGATTGCAGTTTTTAGAAATTTCATTTCAAATTGAAACTGCTCTTCATAGGGTCGTATAAAACTTGGAAGTTGATTTATGCCATATAGTGGATCTTTATTATAGTCCAATTCACTTACCAATATATGTTTATGAGGGAAATCGCCCAGGTTTTCATAGATATACTTAGATACCCTATTAATAGAAATTCCAGAAGCAATAGGATCGTATCTTGGAGACTCCAGGTCGGTTAAAATTGTTAGTTCCGGGGTTATATGCTTTACAAATTTTTTGGATGAACTTATTATAACTTCCCCACTTTTCTGTTTAACTCCCTGAAAATAAATATGTTGAAGATTGTCTTCTACGTTTTTGTTTAATTCATGAAAATTAGAGACTGCATATAAAAATTCCGGTATAATGAGTTCTATGGAAGTGTCAGCCATATCTGTATATAGATCTTCTAAATTCTTATTGGAATACAAATGCCAACTCCCGTCATACACAGCAGGGGTAAGATACCAATCCTTTAAATAATAACCGCCTTTATTATTATATCCATAGGTAGTGAATTTATCGGATGGCAATTTAACTTTATATGTAATGAATATTTTAGTCGATCCTTGTGGTAGTAGGGGATGGTTAAGGCTTATTTTAATAATATCCTTACCTGGGGCATATTCCCAATCCAATCCACGATAATCATCATCAACTGTACTTACTATTTTAGTATTACCTCTTTCATCATTTTTTGCAAGATGAAGGCCTTTTTTAAATTCTTCAGCAAATCTTTTGGCCAAGGCAGTGTTTTTATTGGCATACGCATTTGCCCAATCATTAAGGTATATTAGCTTTAAGGTGTCCTGGGATTTATTTACATACTGAATTTCCTGTTGAATGGTAAATTCATTGTTTTCTGGATTTAAGGTAGCCGTAACTTTGTTGGTATGTTGTGCTATACATAGACCATTGATGAACAAAATTATCAATAAAAGTAAGGGTTTCGTAATAAATGCCAACTGCTTCAAGAATCGCTAAATTTAAAAATTTGGACTTAATGTTTTCCCTTTGTAAAAAGAGTCAATTATGTCTACTACCTCTTTTTCCGAGTCAACGATCTGGATCAAATCCAAATCTTTTGGGCTAATATTACCCACAGTGAGCATAGAAGCTTTTATCCAATCCAATAATCCGCTCCAAAATTCGGAACCAACCAAGATGATTGGGAATTTTTCTATTTTATTGGTTTGTATCAAAGTTATGGCCTCAAAAAGTTCGTCCAATGTTCCAAAACCTCCAGGCATCACAACAAAACCTTGGGAATATTTCACAAACATTACCTTACGGACGAAAAAATAATCAAAATCCAAACTTTTATCACTGTCAATGTAGGGGTTGTCGTGTTGCTCAAAGGGCAGGTCGATATTCAACCCAACTGAAGTGCCCCCAGCTAAATGAGCTCCTCTATTACCAGCTTCCATTATTCCAGGGCCACCACCTGTTATAACACCATAACCTGCTTCTGAGATACTCTTGGCGACGCTGACTGCTAATTCATAGTACGGATCTCCTGATTTTGTACGTGCCGATCCAAAGATGGAAACACATGGGCCAATGGCGCTCATTTTTTCAAAACCATTTACGAATTCGCCCATAATTTTAAATAGGGCCCAAGAATCGTTGGTTTTTATCTCATTCCATCCTTTATGATGTTGTTCTTTTCTCATGTTATAATTTTAATCCAGAATCCGTTTAGATCATTGCTTGTCCTGAATATAAAATGCTATTTAAATGAAAATAGTATATTACCTGGACTATTAATTTCACAAACCTAATTCTTTTCTTAGAAATATTGAGGTATAACTCTTTTTATCCAAAGCCACTTCTTCTGGAGTTCCTTTCGCAACAACCATACCACCATTACGGCCACCTTCGTAACCAATGTCAATGATATAGTCCATCATTTTTATCACATCCATATTGTGTTCAATTACTAGAACGGTATTGCCTTTGTTTACTAATTTATTAAGTACGTTCATCAAAACCCTAATATCCTCGAAGTGAAGGCCGGTAGTTGGTTCGTCCAGTATATAAAAGGTGTTTCCTGTGTCGCGTTTAGATAGTTCTGTCGCTAATTTTATCCGTTGGGCCTCACCTCCTGATAGGGTGGTGGACTGTTGGCCCAAGGAAATATAACCAAGTCCCACATCTTGAATGGTTTTTAATTTACGATATATTTTAGGGATGTTCTCAAAGAACGCTACCGAATCATTAATAGTCATTTCCAATACATCTGCAATGGATTTCCCCTTGTATCTTATTTCTAATGTTTCCCTATTAAAACGCTTCCCATTACAGGTTTCACATTCAACATAAACATCAGGTAAAAAATTCATTTCAATTACCCTTAAACCACCTCCTTGACAGGTTTCGCAGCGTCCTCCGGTTACATTAAAGCTAAAGCGACCAGGTTTGTACCCTCTAATGGCAGCTTCCTGAGTTTTGGCAAAAAGTGATCTCACTTCACTAAAAACACCTGTGTAGGTTGCTGGATTGGACCTTGGGGTTCTCCCAATGGGAGATTGATTAATATCTATGACCTTATCTATATGCTCAAGCCCCTTAATTTTTTTGTAGGGCATGGGTTTTTTAACTCCATTAAAATAATAGGCATTTAATATAGGATATAGGGTCTCGTTTATCAATGTGGATTTTCCGCTACCAGAAACCCCTGTGACACCAATCATTTTTCCCAAGGGAAAACTTACGGAAACGTTCTTTAAATTATTACCGGTACAGCCTGATAATTCAAGGCTTTTACCATTTCCAGCTCTACGTTTTTCAGGAACCTCAATTTTTAATTTCCCGGAAATATAATCGGCAGTCAGTGTATTATGGCCCCTAAGGGCGGCCGGGGTACCTTCCGAGATTATTTCTCCTCCAAGTTTTCCTGCCTTAGGCCCAATATCTATAACATGGTCCGCTCGCTCTATCATATCACGGTCATGTTCCACTACTATCACAGAATTTCCAAGATCTCTCAGGGATTCTAAGGACTTTATTAAACGCTCATTATCCCTTTGATGTAAACCGATACTAGGTTCATCCAGAATATATAGTACACCTACCAATTGAGATCCAATTTGTGTGGCAAGCCGTATGCGTTGTGCTTCTCCTCCAGAAAGGGATTTACTACTTCTATTTAGGGATAGATAATCTAAACCTACATCCAATAAAAATTGGATCCTTGTTTTAATCTCCTTTATAATTTCTTCGGCAATTTTTAATTGGTTGCCTTCCAATTCTTTTTCCAGACCATTAAAGAAATCAGCCAAATCCGTAATATCCAAATTGGATAGGTCTGCAATATTTTTGTTATTGATTTTAAAAAACAGGGACTCCTGTTTTAATCGAGTGCCATCACATGTTGGACATTTAATTTTGTCCATATATTCTTTTGCCCAGCGCTTGATCGAAGTGGAATTAGCCTCATTAAATTGACTCTTAATAAAGTTCGATATTCCTTCATAATCTATTTTGTATAGACGTTTTACCCCTAAGGTTTTGGAGTCTACCTCAAAATTTTCCTTGCCACCATAGAGTAAAATCTGGATGGCTTCGTCCGGGATTCCTGAAATAGAGGAAGTAAGTTCAAAATTATACCGTTGTGCAATAGTTTCGATCTGTTTAAAAGCCCATGAATTTTTATATTCGCCTAAAGGGGCTATACCCCCTGCTTTTATAGATAACTTTTTATTTGGAAATATTTTATTTTCATTAACCTCGTAAACATGTCCCAATCCGTTACAATCTGGACACATGCCCTTTGGGGAATTAAAAGAAAAAGTATTGGGCTCTGGCGATGGATATGAAATTCCTGTCGTGGGACACATTAAGTCCCTGCTGAAATAGCGGGGCTCTATGGTACCTTCTTCCAAAATCATCAATACATTTTCGCCACTGTACATTGCCGTATTTATAGTTTCAGAAATACGTTTGTCCAGTTCGGAACTCTCCTCTATTTTGAGCCGATCAATAACGATCTCGATGTCATGGGTTTTGTAACGGTCTACTTTCATGCCCTTTACAATATCCTTTATTTCTCCATCTATCCTTACTTTAACAAACCCTTGTTTAGCAATTTGTTCAAACAGTTCCCTATAATGCCCTTTTCTAGATTTTACAATCGGTGCAAGGATATTGATCTTTTTACCTTTAAATGACGATATAATCAATTCCTTTATTTGTCCATCATCATAACTAACCATTTTCTCCCCGGTATTATAGCTGTAGGCATCGCCAGCCCTTGCGAATAAAAGTCTAAGAAAATCGTAGATTTCGGTAATGGTACCTACTGTAGATCTAGGTGATTTTGAAGTGGTCTTTTGCTCAATGGCAATTACTGGTGATAATCCGTCAATTTTATCCACATCCGGTCGTTCCAGCCCTCCTAAAAATTGGCGTGCATATGCCGAGAAGGTCTCAATATATCTTCGTTGACCTTCGGCATAAATAGTATCAAAAGCCAAGGAAGATTTGCCACTTCCAGACAATCCGGTAATAACGACCAGCTTTTCGCGTGGTATGGTAACATCTATATTTTTAAGGTTGTGCACTCGAGCGCCCTTGACCTCAATATTCTCTTCGTAGTTGATCATTTTCAATAGCAATGTGCGAAGTTACGATTTTGAAGACTAAAAATGAAGTAGGTGCTATTTAGTTTTTTGTAGATTAAAAGCTTAGCTATAAATTAGCGCTCTTAACTATAAATAATTTTAAAATGCAACTTTTAGGAATAGGTTCACGCATCAACCATAACGAATTGGGAAAAGGAGTGGTTACCAATGTTACCTCTAAACATTATTGGGTTACTTTTATGGATAATGGATTGGAAACCATTGATTTGAATGCTAATTTTGATGTCATTGAAGCAATTGAAGGTGAAGTAGATACCATAAGTTTTTCTGAGGTGGAGCAATCACTTATCACCATATTAAAAAGATGGAGTGATGCCAGTTCTATAACCCCAATAGCGGATAAATGGAAGGGCGGTAGTTTGATTTTAAAACCTGGTGATGCCAACTTGTCCGATAAAGAAATTCCGATGGATACTTTTTTTCACAAAATTGTTATGGTAAGAGATCGAATTAGAGTGATGGAACAGAAAATAAACGGCAGTACTAATTTGGACGACCAAGAAAAAGTGGATCTTCAACAATACATCACCCGTATATATGGTAGCCTAACTACTTTTAACGTTCTCTTTAAAAATCAGAGCGATAATTTTGTAGGCGAAAGAAGTAAGTAATCTAGTTTGGGATTAGGAGCTAAAACTTAATATTGTCAAGGATATACACGATGTGGCAAACCTTTAAATCAGCAGATATATAAAAAACAGCTATCCAAAAAATGCTTGTGAATAGGTGTTTATACAGCAGCCCTTTCATTTAAATAGGACCTCTGCGGTTTACTGGTATATTGTGAATGTAATTTATTGTTTATTAGATATTTTAAGGTAGTTTGGGATATAACTTCTTCGTTATGATATGCCGAAAGTTCTAAAGAGATAATTTCAACAGTATCCAGATTATAATATATGGCATACTTTCTTTTATTGTCATATATTATAAATTTTTGATCTCTGAATCTTGCGCGAAAGTGCTTTGAAATTAGTGGCAATACATCATAACCGGGGGTGACATTTGAGAAGTAGATTTGGTCCTGTGACATTGTAAAATTTGCAATGGCTTCTATTCTATGTTTTTCTCTGGCTACAATTCTTGACTGTTGTTGGATTTTTAGGATAATTTCTTCTATACCCTCTATAGGTTCTTCATTGGGATTGGAATACATAGAACAGATGTACTGGTATAATTGTAATTCCATGCCTTTAGATTCACTCAAGAAAGCGAAGTATATCGACTTAATGGCAGCATTGCTTTTGCTCTGTACGCTGTTCCAAACACGTCTTGCCTTATCCATTTGCGTAAAAACGGTAGTCACCTCGGAAAACAGTCCTTTTTGATTTTCTGTGTTCTTTTGAATATTGGCTACTTCAATTTTTTCCTCGAAAATTTTGAATACCGTGGTTAAAAATCCGTTAAAGCTGCCGTCGTAAATTAAAATTTTGGGATTTTCCATAACTAATCGAATAAACTGAGTTGTACACTTGATTCCTTGATTAAACGTCTTCTTTCTTTTTTGACCAAATGACTTTTGATAGACCTTTGACCTTCATAGGTGGGATTAATGAAATAGTTATTATCCTCCATCCCTGAATGGGCAAGTTTACTTAATTTTTGATGTATATCTTCCAAAGTCATTTTATTTGGTATTTGTAATTATTCCAAATATATGGATTATTTCCTAATTATGGAAATAATCCAATAAATATTTTGGATATACTCCAAAATTCGTATATTTGATGCAATTGGAAGATTATGGTTGGACTTTATTGAATAGGTCCATGATAACTTCATCAATTTAAAATCTGGGTTATGAACGAGGATATGGAAATTGTAGCAAAACGTTTTACGGATTTACGTAGAGAATTGGGATATACCCAATCCGATTTTGCTAAGCTGCTTGGTATTTCAAATACCACTGCGGATATTGAAAGGGGACGTACAAAGTTGTCCGGAAAAGTTGTGGCAGAATTGCTTAAACAATTTAAAATTAATCCACTTTGGCTATTTGGAGAAAGTAACCAAAAACTTTTAGCAGTTACTAATATTAGTGTCATACCTAAGGTGGTCACCGTAAATTCATCAGATAATGAAAATATGGTATTGGTAAATGCAAAAGCTGCAGCTGGTTACCCTCAAAACATACAGGATACGAGTTGGTATAGACAACTTCCAGCTTTTGATATTCCTTTGCCCGAATTTAGAAATGCAACTTATCGCGGTTTTCAGATTGAGGGAGACAGTATGTTGCCCAATTTAAAACCTGGGGAATGGGTTTTGGCCAAAGCAGTGGAAGGTCTACAGGATATTAGTTCCAATAAGATTTATGTGGTGGTCTTACAGGATGCGGTTTTGGTGAAGAAAATTGAAAAATCGCCCAATCCCTCTGTTATTTCCTTAATTTCCATAAATGAAAACTATCCTCCCTATACCGTTAATACGGAAGATTTACAGGAACTTTGGCAGGTTAGTAGTAAAATAACCTTTGGTGTTGATGCCACCTCGGAGAATGGACTGTTAAGACAATTGCAGGAATCTATGGAGGAATTGAAAAATCAGTTAAAAAAGGTTAATGATTAACTGGCTATGTATAGTTTAATAGAGGGAAGTAAATAGGATTTATATCTTTTAATTGTAAGGTTATACGCATGCTAACTTTATCGGTTGAAATGCTCTTAATATCCGATGAAACGCGAGTAATTTTACAAATCACTACTTTCACAACAAGATATAGACCTTACACAACAAAATTCTAAAATTTCCAATGCTTCAACATATTTTTGAGCCGATCAAGAGTCCCAAATCTTATCATTACGTATATAAAAAGGCTGTGCAATATTATTGTATTGCCTTTTTTATTTTCAAATCCTGCTTATTGAAGGATAAAAACAGGAAAAAGGAAATAATGGTTACCTTGCCTTTATACTGTTAAAATGGGGCACTGTTGCTAATAAGGCAATAATTATAGTGGTTTTGCTATTATTCGGGGTACAACATTAACCCCGCTTTGGCGTTTGTAGTGTTGTGTACCATAATCCCAAAAGCTATTACAAATTAAACAAAAAGGAACAAAGACTAATTATAGAATTTTAGACAAGAATTGAACAATGGCGAAGTCTTTTAAAAAAATGTTTGTTACATTATTGATTTTTTCAATGTGCTTTTGGTATTTACCAGCCCAAGATTCAGTTGTTAAGCCCGATCATTTTAAAGAGTTTCAGGATAAGCAAGGAGTGCAGGAAAGATTCGATTACTTTTTTGGTACTACAAATCGCTATTCCGAAAATTCGGCCTATGACTGGCAAGCAACGGTAAATGTATATCATAACAATGCTCAAAAAGTAAAAGATACCATAAGCACTACCAAATATGAGCTTATACAATCCCAGCTTTATTACGATATAGGAGACTTTAGCAAAAGTGTAGCCATTGCCAACCAATTGTATAAAAAAATCGAAAATTTGGATATGGAATCCAAAAGAATCCTACTGGATCTAATCGACAATAACTATGCGAAATTGGGGCTTTATGACCGCCAATTCGAAATAAGAAATGAAAAGAAAAATTTAGGCCTTACGGACAAAGTTATTTTTTATGATATTTATTCCAACCTGGGACTCCACAGAACGGCAATGAATGACTACATAAAGGATAAGCTGAAAACGATACGTGAGGACGACTACTATGGACAGGCACAATATCAGAATAATGTAGGCAACTATCTTCTATTAGATATGTCCATACCAACGGCTTTAACTTATTATAAGAAAGCAAAGGGATTTATAGACGTTTATCTGAATGATATAAGTAGGGAAAAAACCGATGAAGAAATAAGCAATGGTAATTTATTAAAAGGAATTATTGAGGGTAATATAGGTAAATGTCATGCCTTACTAAAGGAATATGACATTGCCATACCATATTTGGAAAATTCCATTGAACTGATCACCGAACATAATAAAGGTAAATTCTCATCAGAAATGGTGGAGAATACCCTGGAATTGGCAGATTGTCATCTTCAGAAAGAAGAATACGAAAAAGCTAAGGAATATCTTTTGCAGGGGCCGGAACCCATAAAGATTGAAAATATTCTTAGGAAGAATAGATTATTGGCATCCTACTACGACCGGATAGGGGATTTTAAAAATTCCGTCGATTTTTTAAAACGAAACGTACGAATTAGGGATTCGCTGAATAGAAATGAATCCTCCATGAAAAAGCAACAGTTAGCGGCCGTTGCTGGGCAGGAAATTGAGTACTCCAAGAAAATGATGGAGCAGCAGAAGAAGGATTTGGAGCAATCACGGAGCGACTTACAGGCAAAAGAGGAAAGGATCAACATAGTTTTTATTTCCTTGATTTTTACACTTTTAGGATTTGCAGGCCTGGTTTTTGCCTATTTGAAAAGTATTAAGAATCAGCGATTGATTGCTGAACAGAAACGAATAATTGAGGCCTCCCTTGTGGAAAAGGATTCTCTTTTGAAAGAAATACACCATAGGGTGAAAAATAATCTTCAAATGGTTTCCAGTTTACTTAGCTTACAAACTAAAAATACAAGGAGCAAAGCTGCTATAGAAGCCCTAGAGGAAGGAAAGAGTAGGGTAAAGGCCATGGCGCTTATCCATCAAAAATTATATCAGAACGATGACCTCTCGGTTATAGAAATGCAAGGGTATATAGAAAGTCTAATCAACAGTGTGCAATCGGTTTACAAAAAAGGGGGGCATAATATTAATATTGCCATAGATGCCGAAGGCGTGGAGTTGGATATTGATAGGGCCATTCCCTTTGGACTTATTTTAAACGAATTGGTTTCCAATTCCTTTAAGTATGCCTTCCCAGATGATGATGAAAATGGAAAAATTTATATCCATTTAAGGAAAAATGGGAGTCAGGAAGGGTATTTTGAGTATACCGATAATGGTATAGGACTACCCGAAGATACAGACGATAGGGCCAACTCCTCTATGGGAATTAGGCTAATGAATCGTTTGGTAAATCAGCTACAATCTACTTTAAATATCGATAAAACATCTGAAGGAGTTCGTTTTTGGTTCAATTTTAAATAAATTTGAATAAAAACAGTTCATCTTATGCAAATTACTTTTCTAGGTCATGCTTCCTTGCTAATTACAACTGCAGGCAAAAGGATATTGGTTGATCCATTTATTTCCGCGAATGAAAAAGCAACCGGGAAAATCGATATAAAAAATCTTAAACCCGATTATATCCTGGTTACCCATGCCCATCAAGACCATATTTTGGATGTAGAAGAAATTGGGAGAATGAATAATTCCACGGTAGTGAGCAATTATGAAATTGCCACCTATTATGAAAATAAAGGCCTAAAAGCCCATCCAATGAATCATGGGGGAAATTGGAATTTCGAATTCGGCAACTTAAAATATGTAAATGCCATTCATACCTCTTCGTTTCCTGATGGATCCTATGGCGGACAACCTGGAGGATTTATTTTATCTTCCGAAGGTAAACAGGTATATATTGCTGGAGACACGGCATTGACGATGGATATGAAGCTTATTCCAATGTCCTTTAAATTAGATCTTGCCGTCTTGCCCATTGGAGACAATTTTACGATGGGAGTGGACGATGCTATAAAGGCTTCTGATTTTATTGAGTGCCCTAAAATAATTGGATACCATTATGATACTTTTGGGTATATCGTAATTGACCATAAAGAATCTATTGAAAAATTTTCCAAACTTGGGAAGGAATTAATCCTCTTGGACATAGGTGAGTCTTTAACAGTTTAATCATCTTACTTTATTTCGCAAAACTACCTTGTGGAGCAGTTTAGGTAAAAATCTTTTCAAATAGATACCCATTACTTCTTTCCGACCAATGTAAACTTCGAATTTTTCTCTTTCAATGGCCTTGACCATTTTTTTAGAAAAGACATAAGGAGATAATCCATTTTTAGTGGCCATATCATTGTCAACCTGAGGAGTTCCATTTGCAGTAAGGGCATTTACCGCTACATTGGTATTTACAAAACCAGGACAAACTAGGGTAACCTTAATGTTGTCCTTTTCATGTTCCATACGCAAAACATCAAAAAAACCGTGAAGGGCATGTTTGGCCCCGCAATATCCAGAGCGATACGGCGATCCAAATTTCCCCATTAGACTGGTTACGGTAACAAAATGTCCTTTTTGTAGAGACACAAAATAGGGGAGTATTGCTTTGGTTAGAGTAATGGTTCCCATATAATTAACCTCCATTAATTTCTTATATACTTCCAAATCGGTATCCATAATTAAGGAACGTTGGCTTATGCCAGCATTATTTATCAGTATATCTATTGATCCATAGTAAGACATAGCTTCCGTTACTTTTTCAGCCATATTATCCATATCTATTAAGTCCAATGGGAGGATGGAGATAAAATCACCATTTGGGCAACGATCCTTTACTAGTTGTAAATCTTTAACTTTTCTGGAAGAAATAATTAGTTTATAGCCTTTGCGATTAAGTTCATAGGTCAGTGCCTCGCCTATGCCGGAGGAAGCCCCCGTTATCCAAACCACCTTATCTTCTTTTGTTTTCATTTTTTTCATTTTAAGAAAAAAAAGATAGTTAAATTTGATTTTACATTTCATGAAAGCGACCTACAAAAAACATATTTTAGATTTTAAACGTCCCAGTGGTACCTCTAGGGGTATCATGACCCATAAAGAAACCTTCTTTGTTATTCTAGAACAGGATAAAAAATTCGGAATTGGAGAATGCGGTATTTTAAGGGGTTTAAGTATTGATGATGTTCCAGACTATGAGGAAAGGCTAAAATGGACCTGCGATAATATCAGTTTAGGCATAGACGGACTATGGGATGCTTTGATGGATTATCCAAGTATTCAGTTCGGGGTGGAGCAAGCCTTTTTATCCCTAAATTCTATTGACCCCTTTTTACTTTATCCTTCAGAATTCACACAAAACAATCGACCCATAGAAATCAATGGACTAATTTGGATGGGAGATGAACGTTTTATGCATCAACAGATCCAGCAAAAGTTGGAGGAAGGTTTCAAATGCATAAAATTAAAAATTGGAGCCATAGATTTTGAGAAGGAAATAGCACTTTTGAATTCCATTCGAAATAAATACAGCGAAAAAGAAATCGAAATTAGGGTCGATGCCAATGGCGCATTTCTTCCGGCAGAGGCAATGATTAAACTGGAACGCCTTTCACAATTTAATCTGCACTCCATAGAACAACCCATAAAAGCGGGGAACTCCAATGAAATGAAGAAATTGTGCTCAAATTCCCCCATTCCAATTGCTTTGGACGAGGAATTGATTGGGGTTACACATGTAACGGAGAAGGAGAAACTGCTACATACCATAAAACCGACATATATTATCCTAAAACCTAGTTTAATAGGTGGATTCAGGGGAAGCTTGGAATGGATTGTAATAGCAGAAGAGCTTGGTATAAAATGGTGGGTTACCAGCGCCTTGGAAAGCAATGTTGGCCTTAACGCCATTGCACAGTGGACCTATACTTTAGATAATAAATTACCGCAGGGATTGGGTACTGGTGGCTTGTATATCAATAATTTTGACAGCCCGTTAACCGTTGAAAATGGTGCTATAAGGTATGTTAATGATAAAATTTGGGAAACTAATTTAATACAGAATATAAATGTATATTGAACAAGGATATAAAGGAAATCACGAATCTTGGCGGTATTTGGTTGGAGTTGTGATCATATTTATTGGATGGCAACTTTTAGGGTCGATTCCACTGCTCGGGGTCATCATAGTAAAGTCATTGGGTGGAGAATCCTTTCCCACAGATGTCGCGGGGATGTCCAGAGTTGTTGGAAGCAACCTATTCCTGTTCTTAATGTTAATTTCTTTTGTTTTTGGTCTATTGGCCACTTTTCTTACCGTTAAATTTGTTCATCGGCAAACCATAGTTTCCCTTACCACCAGCAGAGATAGAATTGATTGGAAAAGAGTGTTTTTTGCCTTCGGTCTTTGGGGATTGATAACTATTTTGATTACCGGACTGGACATATATATGTCCCCTGAGGATTATGTCTTCAACTTTAATGCAAAACCCTTTATTATTTTGTGCCTTATTTCGGTGTTTTTAATCCCACTCCAAACTAGTTTTGAAGAGTATTTTATGCGTGGATATCTTATGCAGGGTATTGGATTAATGGCAGGAAAAAGATGGGTGCCATTGGTAATCACATCAATGATTTTTGGGTTGTTGCATCTTTTTAATCCTGAGGTCGAAAAATTGGGGTACGGTATAATGGTCTATTATATAGGCACCGGATTTTTTCTTGGGATTTTATCCTTAATGGATGAAGGGTTGGAATTGGCCATAGGTTTTCATGCTGCCAATAATTTGTTAACGGCACTCCTAGTGACCGCTGATTGGACCGCTTTCCAAACCGAATCCCTTTATCGGGATATTTCTGATCCTAAGTTAGGTTGGGATGTTTTTGTCCCTGTTTTGGTAATTTATCCTATTCTCCTCTTCATATTCTCTAAAAAATACGGTTGGAGCAATTGGAAGGAGCGACTTACTGGGGATGTACAAAGTATTGAAACGATACAATTAATGGAAGAAAATGGGTCAAATCTATAATCATATCCATCCTAAATTCAAATTCAACGGAATCCATTACGATTTTGAGGATGTAAGGGAATTGGCCTATTGCCTAGTAAAGGAGGGGCAGGATTATGAAAAGGCTATTGGTGATTTTCTTATGGATTGGTTGGATCATTCAGATTCAATTCAAGTAAATACCTCTGGTTCTACTGGCATCCCGAAAATAATTTCATTGAAAAAGGAATACATGATCAACTCGGCTCTTGCAACAGGAGAGTTCTTTAATTTGGGATCGGGGACTAAGGCGCTTAACTGTTTGTCCGTCAATTTTATTGCAGGTAAAATGATGTTGGTCCGGGCCATAGTTCTAGGTTGGGAAATGGACTTTAAAGAACCCACATTGAATCCCTTGGAATTAACTGACAAGCACTACGATTTTTGTGCCATGGTACCCATGCAGGTACAAAATTCAATTTCATATTTAAACCGAATAAGTACTTTAATAGTTGGAGGTGCACCTATTTCAACAGAACTTAAATTAGGTTTAAGAAATATAGATACTAAGATTTTCGAAACCTATGGGATGACCGAAACCATTACTCACATTGCAGTGAAGGAGCTTTCGGACGTTACCGTCTCAAACAATTTTAAAGCACTCCCTGAGGTTGTTTTCTCAAAGGATGAAAGGAATTGTCTAGTGATTGAAGCGCCTAAAGTTTCGGATGATATTATAGTGACCAATGATGTGGTAAACCTTATGTCTTCTTCAGAATTCCAATGGTTGGGCAGGTATGACAACGTGATTAATTCTGGGGGAGTAAAATTAATTCCGGAGCAGTTGGAATCCAAATTGTCGACTTTGATAAATACCAGGTTTTTTGTCTCTGGAATCCCTGATGACCAATTGGGCCAAAAAATGGTTTTGGTCGTCGAAGGAAATGTTAATACGGAGCAGTTACATGTGGATATCAAATCCCTTAACTCAATTTCCAAATTTGAAATCCCCAAAGAAATATTTAGTGTAGACCAGTTTGTGGAGACAGGCAGTGGAAAGGTAAATAGATCTGAAACTTTAGGGAGTATAAAATAAGGAGGCTCAGGGGTTTATCTTAAAATAATTACCTAATTTCAAGAATTGAATATTACTTTCAAATTCTAAAGTTTACCGAATGACCAGGATTTTTCTCAGTGTTGCATTTCTCTTTGTTTTCTTTATTGGGACCTCCCAGGCAACTAAGATTACCATCAGCGGTAAGGTCACTTATATGGATCAAGCTTTGCCCAATGCCAATGTGGTAATCAAAGGCACTAAGGTTGGAACAAAAACGGATGCCAAAGGAAAATATAGCATCGAGTTGTATTCTGAAAATATATTGGTATTTACCTATTTGGGAATGCAAACTATTGAAGTTCCTGTTGATGACACTAACAATGTATTGGATATAAGACTATCGGAACATGTAGAGGAATTGAATGAAGTAGTTGTAAAAAAGAGAAGGCGTAAAAGCCAAAAAGAACTACTGGCAGATTACCCAACCAACACTAACTTAATTAAGTCCTCATGGGGAATTATGGACAAGGACCGCACTTCATATTCGATGCGGGTTATTGACGGTAAAAATTTAATGCCAGCAGGGACAGATTTTTTAGATGCTCTACTTGTATGGGTTCCTAACATGGTAATTGACAGGATAACTTACCCCTTGGATCCACGTGTTTATATGCCACAATATGGGAGTACACAAGGCCCTGTACTTTTTGATGTTGACGGCTTTGTTTATGAACAGGCACCGACATTTATTTCAGTTCACGATATTGAACGTGTTGCGGTACTTACAAGAAATGGAGCTTTTGCCAGATATGGTCCTAGAGGTGTTGGTGGAGTTATAATTATTAATACCAAGGAGCAGACCCGTATAGATGAACTAGGGGTAGAACAGCGCTATAATAATTCAGGATTAAGGGATAGTATTTATGATCAGTTAGCAATAAAACAGGCATATGTTCCAGAAATTCCGGAGTATATTAAAGAATATTCTTTGGTCGATTCGGAAGAAAAGGCTGATCAAATATTTGAAAATCAAAAAACAAGGTTTAACAAATCTCCATATTATCTACTTGACCTTTCCCTATATTTTAAGGACACTTGGGGAAACAACAAAAAATCATTGGCACTGTTGGATACTTTGGCACATAAATTCGCTGATGATGCTATAGCACTAAAGGCATTGGCCTATAGGTATGAAAAAATGGGATCATTGGAAAATGCCTTACAGCAATATTTAAAAGTTTTGAAGCTAAGACCAAGAGATGCCCAGTCGCACAGAGATATAGCCAATGCCTATGAGGAGATAGGGAATTACCAAAAGGCATTACATATTTATACTCGTTATGAGCTAGCCGTTAATGATCTCGATTCTGTTCCATTTGACAAATACGGTACGGACGAGCTTATGACTACAGAACGGATGAATATTATTAATCTCAATGCAGGGGAGTTTATTTTGGAAAGTGGGGTACTAGAGGAAAGTACTAAAAGCCCAAAAACCAGAGTGCTTTTTGAATGGAACAATAATGCAGCCGAATTTGAATTACAATTTGTAGATCCTGAAAAGTATTATGATAGTTGGGAATATACTGTTGTAACAAAAGAAGCCGAATTGTCCGCAGCAATTTTAAAAGGGTACTCTAGTAAACAATTCTTTTTGGACGACGACCTAAAAGGGGAATGGGTAGTTAATGTTTCTTACTTAGGAAACGGAACACAAGACCCAACATATTTAAAAGCAACTACATTTTTTGACTACGGTACCATGGAAGAAAGAAAGGTAACTAAAGTGTTTAAACTTAACGCAATTAAAGAGGGCTTATACTTATGTACCATCAATACGGATTCAAAATTAGTTGTTGAATAAAAAAAACAATCTTAACTCCTAGAGGTGGCTGCAAATTAGCCCATTGCTACATTTTCAAATTGGTTAATTTCCAAATCATCAAATCTTAAACCTGAATCACCCCCATATTAAAGGGCTTTTCAATAGGAGCATGGTTCGCAGCCTCTATACCCATAGATATCCATTTTCTAGTATCCAAAGGATCTATTACCGCATCTGTCCATAAACGGGATGCCGCGTAATAGGGCGATATTTGGTTGTCATATCGTTCTTTTATTTTATTAAAAAGTTCGTTTTCTTGGGCTTCAGTTATTTTTTCACCTTTTTTCTTGAGCGAAGCTGTCTCTATCTGCAGTAATACTTTGGCGGCCGAATTGCCGCTCATAACCGCCAATTCAGCACTTGGCCAGGCCACAATTAATCTGGGATCATACGCCTTTCCGCACATAGCATAATTACCTGCCCCATAACTATTACCTATAACAATGGTAAATTTGGGTACCACTGAATTACTCACAGCATTGACCATTTTAGCGCCGTCCTTTATAATACCCCCATGCTCACTTTTACTACCTACCATAAAACCGGTAACGTCCTGTAAAAATACCAGCGGGATTTTCTTTTGGTTGCAATTGGCAATAAATCGGGTGGCTTTATCCGCTGAATCAGAATAGATTACTCCACCAAATTGCATTTCCCCACTTTTGGTCTTTACTACCTTACGTTGATTTGCAACTATGCCCACAGCCCAACCATCTATACGGGCATATCCTGTGAGAATAGTTTTCCCATAGTCCTTTTTGTATTGTTCAAATTCGGATTTATCAACCAATCGCTTTATAATTTCCAGCATATCGTATTGCTCTGCTCTCGATTTTGGGAGTATGCCATAAATATCATCTTCCTGTGCGTCTGGTTTACCTGGAGTGCTTCTATTGTATCCAGCTTTGTCATAGTCGCCAATTTTATCCATTATATTTTTAATGGTATCCAAGGCATCTTTGTCGTCCTTCGCCTTGTAATCCGTTACCCCACTTACTTCACAATGGGTAGTGGCTCCCCCCAAGGTTTCATTGTCGATTACTTCTCCAATGGCAGCTTTTACCAAATAACTACCTGCCAAGAAAATACTGCCGGTTTTATCTACTATCAATGCTTCGTCGCTCATGATGGGGAGGTAGGCACCACCCGCAACACAGCTGCCCATAACAGCGGATATTTGCGTAATTCCCATACTACTCATTTTGGCGTTATTTCTAAAAATTCTACCAAAATGTTCCTTATCCGGAAAAATCTCATCTTGCAGTGGGAGGTATACCCCTGCGCTATCAACCAAATAAATAATGGGCAAGCGGTTTTCCATAGCAATTTCCTGTGCCCGTAGGTTCTTTTTTGCGGTAATCGGAAACCAAGCTCCGGCCTTTACGGTGGCATCATTGGCGACAACTATACACTGTTTTCCCTTTACAAATCCAATTTTTATGACCACGCCACCAGACGGACATCCTCCATGTGCCTCATACATTCCATCACCAACAAATGCTCCAATTTCTATAGCGTCTCTTCCCTTGTCCATTAAGTAATCTATGCGTTCACGGGCACTTAATTTGCCCTGGGCATGTTGTTTTTCAATTCGGATTTTTCCACCGCCAAGCTTTACCTTAGCAAGTCTGTTTTTTAAATCTGATAGTAGTAATTTATTGTGGTCTTCGTTTTTATTGAAGTTGATATCCATGTTGAGTTGCCTTTCTTTTGCGCACTAAAGATAAGGAGTTATATTTATTAACTTTAACTAAATGAAATTCAAAATGGGAGAAAAAGTGAGATGGGGAATTATAGGTCTGGGCAATATCGCCCGTAATTTTATTAAGGACCTTTCACTGGTCAACGAAGCTGAAATATATGCTGTTGCCTCAAGGGACTTTGGAAAAGCCCAAATATTTTCAGAGGAATACCAGGTGCGCAACGCCTTTGGAAGCTATAAGGAACTTTTCGAATGCAAAGAAGTAGATGTGGTCTATATTGCCACCCCACACACCTTACATAGCGAACTCGCTATTATGGCCATGGATCATGGTAAGCATGTATTATGTGAAAAACCTATGGGTGTTAATAGGGCGGAGGTCTTAAAGATGATTTCGGCCGCGCAAAACAATAAGGTATTTTTAATGGAGGCTTTATGGAGCAGATTTAACCCTTCCCTTATAAAAGTTAAGGAGGCGGTAGACAGCGGAGAAATAGGTCCACTGGCTTATTTACATGCAGATTTTGCCTTTTATGCTTTGGATAGGGATTTTGAAGGTCGGGTGTTGAATCCGATACTGGCTGGGGGTTCTTTATTGGACATCGGTATTTATCCCATTTTTTTAAGCTATTTGCTTCTTGGAAAACCAGATCAAATTTTATCCACTTCCAATTTCCATGCGAATGGTGCCGAAGTCCAGACATCAATGATTTTTAAGTACCCAAAGGCCCAGGCTATTTTATATTCGGGCTTTACCAGCAGGTCCGAAATGAAAGCAGAAATATCCGGGGAAAAGGGAACTATATATATTCCGGCCAGATGGCATGAGGCCCAGGGATATACCATTGAGAAAAATAATGAACAAGAAGAGATTAAGCTGCCAACAACTGGAAGGGGGTATTATTATGAAATCAGTGAGGTGCATGCTTGCCTCGGCCAAGGTAAATTGGAGAGTACTCTTTGGAGCCATCAAAACAGTTTGGATTTAATAACCCTATTGGATACGGTGAGAAAGCAAAATGGAATAGTATTTCCTTTTGAGCAATAAAAGGTATTAAACCCCAAGGGAAGACCTGAACCCCTATTAGGAAACAATCCATGGGTAGTGGTATTAAACTAGAAACCCCGCTAAACAGGCGGGATTCGTTCGACTATCGCATTTCAATGAGCCTGCGGCTTCTGAAATACGTGTTTCACGAATAAAGTTTTTTGTATGATGATAAATTCTTATAAAATTTACGATATTTGAAGTTCTACAAACCAAACCGATTAAAACATGGGAATGAATAAGAATACAGTGCTTGCTTGGGCAACCTTTATAATGATAATTGTAGGTCTTTCGCTTATTGCGTTAGGTGCTTTTAGATATGATGATGTAGCCGGTTGGGGATTTGCCTCTGTTGGAATAGGTTTCTTCGCAATTGCATGGGTTTTTAATGCATTAAAAGGAAGGGTTTAAGGTATTATAATAGGTAATGGTTTCACTAAACAATAGAATACAAGGCTGGAATCTATATTAACTGACTTAACACTTCAAATAAAAATAATCAAAATATTAATACATATATAATATGTCGGATGATAAGAAAGTGATTTTCTCCATGTCCGGGGTTACTAAGACGTATAAAACTGCCAATACCCCGGTACTAAAGAATATTTATTTAAGCTTCTTTTACGGAGCCAAGATCGGAATTCTAGGTCTTAATGGTTCTGGTAAATCGACCTTGCTAAAAATAATAGCCGGAGTAGATAAAAATTTCCAGGGAGATGTTGTTTTTTCTCCAGGGTATAAGGTTGGTTATCTAGAGCAGGAACCCCAATTGGACGAAAATAAAACTGTCCTGGAAGTGGTCAAGGAAGGTGTAGCTGAAACTGTTGCTATTTTGGATGAGTATAACAAGATAAATGATATGTTCGGGCTTCCCGAAGTATATGAGGATGCAGATAAAATGCAAAAACTCATGGACAAGCAAGCAGAACTTCAAGATAAGATAGACGCCTCGAATGCCTGGGAGCTGGACACCAAATTGGAAATAGCAATGGACGCTTTGCGTACCCCGGACTCCGATAAGAAAATTGGAATACTTTCTGGTGGTGAAAAGAGGCGTGTTGCACTTTGTCGATTATTGTTACAAGAACCTGAAATTCTTCTGTTGGATGAGCCAACGAACCATTTGGATGCAGAATCTGTTCATTGGTTGGAGCATCATTTAGCGGAGTATAAAGGAACAGTTATTGCCGTTACCCACGATAGGTATTTCTTGGATAATGTGGCTGGATGGATATTGGAATTGGATAGGGGAGAAGGTATTCCGTGGAAAGGGAACTACTCTAGCTGGTTAGATCAGAAATCCAAGCGTATGGCACAAGAAAGCAAAACGGCCTCCAAGCACCAAAAAATATTGGAGCGGGAGTTGGATTGGGTAAGACAAGGGGCAAAAGGTAGACAGACCAAACAAAAGGCCCGTTTGCAGAATTATGACAAATTAATGAGCCAGGACCAAAAGCAATTGGATGAAAAACTGGAGATCTATATCCCGAACGGCCCTCGATTGGGGACCAATGTTATTGAAGCTATTGGAGTAAGTAAGGCCTATGGGGATAAATTACTTTATGAAGATTTAAATTTTAAATTACCGCAAGCAGGTATTGTAGGTATAATTGGTCCAAATGGGGCTGGTAAAACCACCATTTTCCGAATGATAATGGGGGAGGAAAAACCCGATAAGGGTGAATTTGTAGTTGGGGAAACGGCAAAAATTGCCTATGTAGATCAAAGTCATTCCAATATTGACCCTGAAAAATCTATTTGGCAGAATTTTAGTGATGAGCAGGAATTGATCATGATGGGTGGCAGACAGGTAAATTCAAGAGCCTATTTGAGCAGATTCAATTTTTCTGGTAGTGAGCAGAACAAAAAGGTGGATATGCTTTCTGGTGGTGAGCGTAACCGTTTGCATTTGGCAATGACCTTAAAAGAGGAGGGTAACGTACTCTTATTAGATGAGCCAACGAACGATTTGGATGTTAATACCTTAAGGGCCTTGGAAGAAGGACTGGAAAATTTCGCTGGATGTGCGGTAGTAATTTCCCATGATAGGTGGTTCTTAGATAGGGTCTGTACCCATATTTTAGCGTTTGAAGGGGATTCCCAAGTTTATTTCTTTGAAGGATCTTTCTCTGAATATGAAGAAAATAAAAAGAAACGTTTGGGGGGCGATTTAATACCTAAGCGACTAAAATACAAGAAGTTGATACGCTAATTACGAGCGATATTATTAATAAAAACGCTGTTTCTTTAATCGAGATGATTAAGAAGCAGCGTTTTAATTTATAAGGATTTGGATTTTATGTTAACCCATACAGCTTTTCAGAACATCGATTAATAATCTTCCTTCGGATACCAAACCAATTGAACAACCTCAATTTTGGGATCCTTATCATTTACCAATTTTTTAAATTTGACAACGTCTCCAACATCGGGCTTACCTCGATAGTGATATGGATAAACTTGTTTCGGTTTAAATTGTAGTACGGCGTCAGCTGCACTTTCAACGGTCATGGTATAAGGAAGGTTCATACAAACAAAGGCCTTGTCAATATTTTGTAAAGCACGCATTTCAGGAATATCCTCAGTATCACCAGAAAAATAAATACGTTGATCATTTTTACTGAGCACATAGCCATTGCCTCGGCCCTTGGTATGAAAGTCTTTTGCTTCTTCCCTTAGATTGTACATGGGTATCGCTTCGATATTAATTCCATAACGCTCTTTCGAGTCTCCATTATTTAAAATATCAAGTTGGGGAGTAAATTCTGCAGGAATCTTATCAGCTACAGCTTGTGGGACAATTATTTTGGCCTTTTTCGTATTTAAGGCCTGCAAAGTTTCCAGACTGAAATGATCCCCGTGAATGTCGGTAATCAAAATTAGGTCGGGTTCTTTTACACTAGCGAAGGCCTCCTTGCCGCCAACGGGATCTACATAGATTATTGTACCATCCCAATCCAAAACTACTGTGGCGTGTTCAATGGGTGTGATGTTAACATCTGAAACCGTAGTTTCGGCAACAAGCTCAACAACCTCCTCTATAGCCGGAGTTTGTTTGACTTTTTCCTTGCAACCATAAGACAAAAGGCCTGTTAGAACAACCAAGGCCATAATATGATTTGAATAACTCATAATTAGAATATTTTAAATGATTAATAATTCCATTTTAATATCACTCCTAGCATAGGGCAGATTTTTTTCGATTTCAACCTCTATAAAACCATATTTTTTGTAAATATAGAGCGCATTTTCCAACTTGGTGTTGGAGTATAAAGTTAATTTATTCCATCCATTTTGTTTTGCATGATCAATAGCAAAGTCCAAAAGTGCCTGACCTATTTTTAGTCCTTGATAATTTGGGTCTACCGCCATTTTACCCAATTCATATTCATTATTTTGTAATTTAATCAATGCAAAACAACCCACTATATTTTCTAGGTACTGCGCGAAAAATATAAACCCACCTTTATCTATTATGTTAGCCTCACAATTATCTAAGAGAATAGTGTCTTTAGGTTCCACATAAAAATATTTATCCAGCCAAGCTACATTTAGTTCCTTAAACCTCTTTGAATAGCGGGATTCAAAGGGAATTATGTTTAAATTCATAGGAGTAATATCAATATACTCATAAAGTTAAGATAAGAATTTTGTATTCTTTGGGAGAAATGTTAATTTTTTTTAACTAAAAAAATCTAAAATCCAAACCTGATCGTATATAGAGTGTTACAAACAAATAATTTAAAGGTTAAAAAAAATTAAATAATTAATAATTACAATTATGACTGAAACAAAAAGTAATAATGGATTGAAGGTTATAGCAGGTTTATTGGGTGTAATTTTACTTGGTGTAATCATTTACACTGTAAGTTTATATCAAGATAAACAAAAGAACACTGCATTACTTACAAAAGAAAAAGAATTGGTTGTTGAAGACTTGACCAGTTTAAAGTCGGAATACGACAAAGCTATCTTGGAAAGTAATGCCACCAATGAAGAATTGGTTTCTGCTAGGGATAACATTGCAAAATACATTGATTCTGTTAAGACTATGAAATCTGATATTGCCAGTCTTTATCGTTACAGAAAACAAGTAGGTATCCTAACAAAAGAAAGAGAGCAATTAATAAGAAAAGTAGATTCTTTAACTAGATCTAATACTTTCTTGGCCATGCAGAGGGACAGTACTTATGTTGAATTGGAAAAACAAACAGTTTTCAACGATTCTTTGGTAGTACAGAACACTCAGTTGGCAGATGTAGTTTCAAAAGGGTCAGCATTAAATTTATCTAAATTTTCTGTAGATGCCGTTAAGGAAAGAACTAGTGGTAAAATGGTTTCTACTTCTAGAGCTAAAGCTACTGACAAATTAAAAGTTTGTTTCACTGTTGCAGATAACGTTATTGCACAGGCAGGTGACAGACAATTCTTTATTGAAGTTTTAGATCCACAAGGAAATGTATTGGGAGAAAGTTTCTCTAAAACAAGTGACTCTGGTGCATCTGTAACTTACAGCAAAGGAACTGATTTCTATTATGAGAACCGTTCTTTGGATGTATGTGATTTCATTGACAAGCCAGCAAGTGAATTCCAAAAAGGGAATTATATGGTAAACGTTTATGACAATGGTTTAAAATTATTGGGAACTTCCAAGTTTCAATTGAAATAATAGTAACACTATCCATTTAACTAAAAAGGCCAATCTTTCGGGATTGGCCTTTTTTATTCGTGAGACCCGTATTTCAAAAGCCGCAGCAGGCGTATTGAAATGCGATAGTTGAACTAACCCCGCCTTATCGGCGGGGTTTCTTGTTTAACCGACCCTTGGATCGGGACCTTAAAGGGGGGCAGGGCTTGGGATTTAATACCCTTTATTAATTAACTAATCCTGCTGAAAAAGCGGAATATATAGATCTGATCTCAGGCAGCTTACTTCGAGGTTTTTTACTTATTAAATTCAAGTATTAATCCAAGGTTCCTACCATATCTTCAGGTTTTACCCATTCATCATAATCCTCAGCGGTAACATATCCTAAATTGATAGCTTCCTCTTTTAAAGTAGTGCCATTTTTATGGGCTGTATTCGCTATTTCGGCAGCTTTATAATAACCAATCTTGGTGTTTAATGCAGTAACCAGCATTAGGGAATTATTTAAAAGTTGCTTAATTACATCGTGATTAGGTTCTATGCCAAGAGCACAATTCTCATCAAAACTAACACAGGCATCGCCTATCAATTGAGCGGATTGCAAAATATTCGCCGCCATCATGGGCTTAAAAACATTCAGTTCATAATGGCCTTGGGTCCCACCTACACTTATGGCAACGTCGTTCCCCATTACTTGTGCACATACCATGGTCAATGCTTCACATTGTGTTGGGTTAACTTTTCCTGGCATAATGGAACTACCTGGTTCATTCGCTGGAATAATAATTTCACCTATGCCAGATCTTGGCCCTGATGCCATCATTCTAATATCATTGGCAATTTTGTTAAGGGATACAGCCAATTGCTTTAAGGCACCATGTGTTTCAACAATGGCATCATGAGCTGCCAAAGCCTCAAATTTATTCTCAGCAGTCTTAAAAGGTAATTTAGTAAACCTGGAAATGTATTGTGAAACTAGAACATCATAACCATTAGGTGCATTTAGACCAGTTCCTACAGCGGTACCCCCAAGGGCCAACTCACTTAAATGATCAAGGGTATTGTTCAATGCCTTTAAGCCATGATCCAATTGGGAAACGTAGCCTGAAATTTCTTGCCCCAAGGTTAGGGGAGTGGCATCCATTAAATGGGTGCGGCCTATTTTCACAACCTTGGCAAATTCTTTTGCCTTTTTATTCAATGTATTCCTTAGCTGAGTAACACCTGGAATAGTGACTTCAATAATTTTTTTATAAGCAGCAATGTGCATCCCAGTAGGAAAAGTGTCATTGGAAGATTGGGATTTGTTAACATCATCATTAGGCTGAATAGTTTTTTCTCCCTCACCGATCTTCTTACCCGCAATTTCATGGGCCCTATTGGCAATAACCTCATTTACGTTCATATTACTCTGAGTGCCTGAACCTGTCTGCCAAATCACCAAAGGAAATTGATCGTCGTGCTTTCCTTCTAAAATTTCCTCACATACTTGGGAAATACGGTCTCTTTTTTCTTGAGAAAGTACACCTAATTCATGGTTGGCGTAGGCTGCGGCTTTTTTTAAATATGCAAATCCGTAAACTATATCCAATGGCATTGAAGCTGCTGGACCAATTTTGAAATTATTTCTTGAGCGTTCCGTCTGTGCTCCCCAGTATTTGTTGGACGGCACTTTAACCTCGCCCATGGTATCTTTTTCTATACGGTATTCCATAATTTAAATTGAGTTTATGATAATTACAAATTTACGTTTATCTACTTAAGTAATAAAATATCCAAATTAGTTTATCTACTGTACTTACACCTTACACAAGAAATAAAGTGTACTATATGAGATGCCAGAACAGTCCAACAGAGGAGGAACTATCCTTGATCCAAAAATTTTGATTTTAACTCAGGAGTAGGTACCATGCAGGCCTCTTTTTTGCCATACCATTGATACCTGTTTTTGGCAACATAGTCATACACCCAATTTCTTATTTTTTCTGGAATCCACTCCAATACACTGGCAAATTGCCACGCACCCCCAAAGGACTGGGCAATTTTCAGTGCTGCTGTAGATTTGGTATAATAGGCCACCCCTGGTTCTATAAGAATAATAGAATCTACCATAGAAAGGTCTATTCCACGCTCCTCGGCCAGTTTTTTTCCGATTTCGCCTTGTAGTGTAGCAAACCTAAAATCGTTTCGGGTATCGTGTTTAATAACGTATTGCACTGAGCTATTACAGAGATTGCAAACCCCGTCAAAAAGAATTATTTTATTGTTTTGAATCATTTAAGTAGAGGTTTAACCCCTTTATTTTGTTTTTCTTTCTACCAATTCCAACTGGTCAACTGCCACATTAGTGGTGAAAATACCGTAGTTGACAATGGCCTTGTTCTTTTCTAAATTATCTATACTGCCTACAGCTTTTCCGTCGATTAAACGCACTCGATCTCCAAGTTTGAATATGGGACGGGGCTTGTTTTTTTCCTTAACTTCAGCCTTCTTCTTTTCTACTTTTTTCTTTTCGCGGATTACCTCCACCTTTTTTATAACTTCTTGCTCTACTTTGGCCTTTCTCTCTTTTTGGGTCTTAACTTCTTTTACCGTTTGCTTTTTACGCTTACTGTTTTCTGTTTCCACAATACGTATTAGTTCGGAAACCATAATACGCTTCTTATTATCTTGAAAATATGTTTCTGCAGCTGTATTTACCTTATTGCCCAAATAGATCATCCTCTGGTTATGGTCATATAGTTCCTGATAGTTTTCCAATTTAGATTTTATCTTGGAATTTAGGTCTTCCAGCTTTTGGGCTTCTGTTCTAGCCTTAGATTCTTCTTCTTGTAGTCTGGAACCGGTTAGCTCCATTTTACTGCGTTCCTTTTGCAGCTTGGCTATGGTGGCATCAAATCGGACCTTGCCGCGTTCTATTTTCTTTTTAGCCTTGTTGATAAGGCTATAGGGAATACCGTTCTTTTGCGCCACTTCAAAGGTAAACGAACTACCGGCCTGTCCCAGAACCAATTGATAGGTAGGTTCCAACGACTTTCCATCGAAAAGCATATTGGCATTGCTTACGTGTGGCAATTCATTGGCCAAGAGTTTTAGATTGGCATAATGGGTAGTAATTACTCCATAAGCTCCGCGTTCGTAGAAAACTTCTAAAAAAGTCTCGGCTAAAGCACCGCCCAATTCGGGGTCACTTCCTGTGCCAAATTCATCGATTAGAAAAAGGGTTTTATCGTTGCACTTACGTAAAAAATAATTCATGTTTTTCAACCGGTAACTATAGGTGCTGAGATGGTTTTCTATAGACTGGTTGTCCCCAATATCGGTCAAAACATTATCAAATAAACAAACTTTGGACCTTTCATGTACTGGAATCAATAAGCCGCTTTGCAACATTACCTGTAACAGGCCAATAGTTTTTAAGGTAATACTCTTGCCCCCGGCATTAGGACCGGAAATAACTATAATTCGGTTTTCCGAATGTAGGGCAATGGTTTGCGGGTACGTTTTTTCCTTTTTGTACTTGTTGCTCAAAAATAATAGTGGATGGTAGGCATCCCTAAGATAAAGCTCCCTGTGGTCACTTATTTCCGGTAATAACGCATCCATTTCCAAAGCATATTTTGCTTTAGAAGCCGTTATATCTATATGCACAAGAAAATCTTGATAGGCATAAAGGTCATGTGCAAATGGTCTAATTCGGTTCGTAAGATCGTTCAATATTTTTTGAACCTCTTCCCGTTCCTCGAATTCAAGGTTACTCAGTTCCCGACTATACCTCAATGTTGCTTCTGGCTCAATGTAAACAATACTACCGGTTTTGGAGGTCCCCATTACGGCTCCCTTAACCTTTTTTCTATACATGCTCTTTACTGCAAGTACTCTTCTATTATCAACTACAGATTCCCTAATGTCATCTAACAACTCTGAAGCCTGATAGCTATTAAGAGCTGAGGCAAAACTTTGATTTATTTTGCCCTTGACTGTCACCATTTGTGAACGAATGTTTTGAAGGTTATTGGAGGCATTGTCCTTTATTTCCCCAAACTTATCCAAGACGGCTTCTATATGTCGGGGAATCTCCGTGTTCAAGGTAATAGTTTCTGTAGCCCCAAAAAGTAAGGGGTAGTATTCCTTAAATTTTGTAAAAAATTTTATTTGTGTCCCTACTGTTGTACAAATGGCCCCAATTTTCTTAAAACCACCTACTTCCAAAGTAGTATTCTCAATTTTTAAGAGCTTTAACTCGGGGTTGATGGTGTCAAAGTTATGATGTGGTATTCTATTGTCATTAGAGTAGGAGGCCAGATACTCGGAAGTTTGCCCCAAAACATTCAAAAGTGTGGTTTTGGAAGGGATCGGTTCCAAGCTTGCTACCCGTTCCTTTCCTAGTTCTGTGGTGCAACGCCCAGCCAATTGCAGGAGAACGGTATTAAATTCTAAATCTTGAAGCGTTTTTGAACCTATATTATTCATCTAGTGAGATTTCCTTTCCATAACATTTTATAACCTTCAAAGGTAAGGAATAGGAGTAATATGAGAAGGCAGTAAAACATGTATTTATAAGGTATGTTTACCTTTTTTGGGTGAATATAACATGATATATGCATAAAAATTAGATGAATGTTGGTCAACAGAACAATATTTTTGGCACAGTATATGTTTTATAGCTAGACTATTATAATAGTTTTAAATAAAAAACCATTAAAAACCTACTTATGAGCAACCTTAAATTAATACTCGGATATATTAGTATGGGCGTTTTATTGATTTCCTGTAGTGCCACGAATAATTTAACTATGGGAGCCACGGAACCGGCTGTAGTACATCTTCCAAATGATATTCAGAGAATAGGAATTATCAATAGAAGTTTACCTTCGGAAGGAAATAAGAAAATTGACAAAATAGATCAGATATTGTCCGCTGAGGGGCTTAATCTAGATAAAAAAGGAGCTGAAGCTGCTATTACCGCCCTCTCTGATGAATTGGCAAGAACTGGAAGGTTTGAAGAGATACTGATTTTAGATAACGAAACAGATATTAGAAAAGGATTGGATGTATTTCCGGCGAGCCTGTCTTGGGAAGCTATTGATGAGATTTGTGAAGCCAATGGTGTAGATGCTATTTTTTCGCTGGCATTTTATGATACCGATACCCAGGTGTCCTATAAACCTTCTATAATGCAACTTCCAAACAATTTGGGAATAAAAGTGGCGGTCCCAGCCCATGAAGTCACCTTAAATACCTTGATAAAAAATGGATGGCGCATCTATAACCCACAGTCTAGGGAAATTGTAGATGAATTTATGTACACAGATCATCTGGTCTCCTCTGGAAAAGGAATTAATCCAGTTAAAGCGATCGAAGCTGTGGCCCGTAGGAATGAAGCTGTTGAGGAATTTAGTAAAAATATAGGGTACGCCTATGGATCTAGACTTTCGCCATACAAACACAGAATCAGCAGGGATTATTTTGTTCGTGGGACGGACAATTTTGTAGTGGGCAAAAGAAGGGCACAAACTGGGGATTGGCAGGGTGCTGCCCAACTTTGGGAAAAAGAGTTGGATAATTCCAAAGCTAAAATTGCGGGAAGAGCCCATTATAATATGGCGATAATAAATGAAATTAATGGTGACTTGAACGCCGCAATGGACTGGGCATCAAAATCCTATGCGGATTATGACAATAAGGATGCCCTCAGATATTTAAATATTCTAAAATATAGGCTATCGCAAAATGAAGTCCTTGAGCAGCAAGCTTCGCGATAAGCAGATTTGCCTTTAAAGGGTATTTGTATTTTTTAAAAACTTCAACAAAAGAGTCCGGCTTCCATAAAAATGGAAACTGGACTCTTTTGGCATATTGGGCTTATTGAAATGGTCCCATCGAATTAAGTGCCAATTTAAAATAATATGGATCCCTTTTGTAAAAAGAAGGGTCTTTGCGCAAAAAAGGTTTGAAAAAGCCTCCAAATTCAATGATTTTGGGACTAATGGACAATATTTTGCCTATAAAATGAGTTTTAGCAAGGTTATGTTAATACGCCTAATCCTTTTATCAATTGAATTTCATTTAAATAGCATGAGCAAGTTTTTTATAAGGCTTTTTGCATCAGGCCTAGTAATTATAATTATAAGTTGTAGCCCAACTAAACAAATTATTCTTCAGACGATGGAGCCCTCTCCTGTGCATATTTCAAAAAAAATAAAGAAAATAGGTATCATTAATAGAAGTATACCGCCAGATGTAGATCAAGATGAAACAGGTCTTAATAGAATGGTGTCCGCCGAAGAACAGTGGCTCTCCGAGCAGGGTAGGGATGCGGCCTTAACGGGTTTATTCAACGAACTGGTAAAGGATAACCGATTTCAATCTATTAAAATGCTCGATTCCGTACCGGAGGAGTTATTGAATTTTGACGCCGGAAATGATGCCATTTCCTGGTCATCAATCGAAAAAATTTGCAGTACCCACCATGTAGATGCTATATTTTCAATGTCTTATTTTGATGCGGAGACCACAGTTTCCGTAAAGAAATCATCTATGTTACAACCTAACTTAATGAGGGTAAAGGTGAAGGTTCCCGCCCAAGAGATTACATTGGAGACACTTATAGAGAATGGTTGGAAAATCTATTATCCCAACAGCAATGAAATCATAGATGAATTTGTATTTAATGGCCAGGTCGTCTCAAAAGGCAAAGGTACAAACCCGATAGAGGCTTTCAAGGCCATAGAGGGCCGAAAAGACACTCTGGTTGAACAGAGCAAATCAACCGGCAGCAATTATGGCCAACGATTATTACCTTATGAAAATAATGTTGAGAGATCATATTTTGTACGTGGTACCGATAACCTTGACCAAGCTGGCAAGCTTATAGAAAATGGCGATCTGCAGGGAGCTTCGCTCTTATGGGAAAAAGAATTGGAGAACTCCAATACTAGAATGGCCGGGAGGGCCTGTTATAACATGGCGGTTATAAACGAAATCCAGGGTGACTTGACATCCGCCATTGAATGGGCTTCAAAATCACATTTGGATTATGACAATAAAGAAGCAATCAAGTATTTGGAAGTACTCAAATACAGGTCAACACAAAACCAAATCTTGGAACAACAGGTATCTCGATAACGGATTTCAACTCAGTTAAATAACCTGATAAATTTGCAAATTAGAAAGTCTGATCGTTAAAAGATGATTACCTTTTAGAAAGATTGCATGGTAACCAACTTTTTATAAACCCCATCTTTAACCATCAACTGAGTGTGAGACCCTTGTTCTACTATCTCCCCCTTCTGTAATACTACTATAGTGTCGGCATTTTGTATGGTAGAAAGTCTATGTGCTATTACTATCGAAGTACGGTTCTGCATCATTTTTTCCAGGGCATCCTGGACCAACCTTTCACTCTCGGTATCCAAGGCAGAAGTAGCTTCATCCAATATCATAATAGGTGGATTTTTAAGAACTGCCCTTGCGATGGACAAACGCTGTTTTTGGCCCCCACTTAATTTGTTGCCACCATCACCTATGTTGGTGTTATATCCTTGCGGTAGCTCTGAAATAAAATCGTGGGCATTGGCTACTTTGGCTGCTGCAATAATCTCTTCATCTGTGGCATTCTCCTTCCCAAGTCCAATATTATTTTTAACGGTATCATTAAAAAGAATGGAATCCTGTGTAACTAGCCCCATTAGCCCCCGAAGCGATGTTTTTGTAAAATCCCTAATATCTATCCCGTCTATTTTAATTTCACCTTCATTTACATCATAAAAGCGGGTCATTAAATTGGCTATAGTACTTTTGCCACTTCCAGATTGGCCCACCAGAGCTACGGTCTTACCTTTGGGAACATTTAGGTTGAATTGTTTCAGGACGTAATCATCATCATATTTAAAGGAAACATTTTTTATATCTATTCCTTGATCAAATGCGGATTTCCAAATTGCCTCTTTCTTTTCCATAATCGGGTTTTCCGTTTCTAAAACCTCCAGCACACGTTCTGCTGCAGAATTCCCTTTCTTAACACCAAATGAGGCCTTGCTTATGGCTTTGGCCGGAGTAAGAATATTATAAGCCAATCCCATGTAGGCAATAAAGGAGGATGCATCCAACGTCTTATCTATCAAAACCATTTTCCCACCAAACCAGAGCAGCACACCTATAACCAGTATTCCTAAAAATTCTCCAGTAGGGGAGGCAAGATTTTGTCTGTTCAATAACTTATTGGAAAAGTGAAAAAATCTATCGGTAGAAGTGGAAAAGGTTTTATAAAATCTGGATTCGGAATTAAAGGCCTTTATAACCCTTAACCCCCCAAGTGTTTCTTCCACAATAGATAAAAACTCCCCTTGTTCCCGTTGCACGCGATCCGATTTCTTTTTTAGGGATTTTCCAATTCTCGAAATAATCATTCCCGCTATAGGAATAAAAATAAACACGAAAAGGGTAAGCTTTGTACTTATCCCAAACATGATCAAAATAGTAAACAGGATAGTAAGTGGCTCTCTTACGATGAGTTCCAATATGGATAGAAAAGAATGCTGAATCTCCAAAACATCGGAAGTTATACGTGCAATAACATCACCCTTACGCTTTTCCGAATAATAAGAAATAGGCAAATCCACTATTTTGGCATACATCTTATTCCTGATATCCTTTAGCACCCCATTTCTTAAAAAAGTAATGAAATACATGGCCAAGTAATTAAAGAAATTCTTTAAAAGAAAAAGAATTAACACCAGCCCTATGACCAAAACGAGGCCTTTCATCTCATCATCACCCGAATAGGCGTTGACCCGATAATTAATATAGTGCTGTAAATAATCCTTTAGTTGGCCCAAACCTTCATACACTGGTTCGACCAATATCTTTTTTTCCGGCTTAAAAAGAACATCCAACATAGGAATTAAGGCGGCAAAAGAAAGTGCACTAAATAGGGCGTATAGAAAATTAAAAAAAATATTTAAAAATCCGTATCTACGGTAAGGTTTCGCAAAGCGAAGAATTTTCTTAAAATACTCCATTAACCTATTTTCAGTTCTTTAAGGATTCTTTCAATTTTAGCATCCAGTTCAGCATCAACTTTTTTAAAGTCAGCTGCATTTTTTAATTCGGTATTGATGCTAAAATAGAATTTGATTTTTGGTTCGGTACCGCTGGGTCGGGCAGCCATTTTAGTCCCATCTTCGGTAATGTATATCAATACGTTGGATTTTGGAATAGCTATAGGTGATACTTTACCCGTTAATACATTTTTGGATGTCGCCGTATTGTAATCTTCTACAATAACCACTTTAGACCCATCAATAGTTTCAACGGGGTTGTCCTTAAAATCGATCATCATCTGTTTAATTTCCTCTGCGCCTGACATTCCTTTTTTAGTCAAGGAGATTAATTTTTCCTTAAAAAATCCATAGTTCACATAGCAATCTATTAAATCCTTGTAGAAGGAACTGTTATTTGCTTTTGCATTGGCACCAATCTCGCAGGCCAATAGGGTAGCGGTAACCGCATCCTTGTCCCGTACAAAATCACCTACCATAAATCCAAAGCTTTCTTCTCCCCCTCCAATAAAAGGCTGGTTGGGGAAATCCTTGATCATTTTTGCTATCCATTTAAAACCGGTCAAGGCAGTTTTACATTCCACCCCATAGGCTTTGGCTAGGGAGTCCATCATAGGCGTAGAAACAATGGTAGAAGCAATAAATTCCTTCCCAGAAATTCCTTTTATCTTTCTCTGTTCCAATAAAAACTTGGTCATCATGATCATGGATTGGTTTCCGTTCAGGATTTCCATTTCTCCCTTCAAATTACGAACGGCCACCCCTAGACGATCACTATCCGGATCGGTTCCAATTACCATATCTGCACCTATTTCCTCTGCTTTTTTGATGGCCATGGATAAGGCTTCCGGTTCTTCCGGGTTAGGGGAAACTACCGTGGGAAAATTACCATCGGGTTTGGCTTGCTCCTCAATAACGGTAACATTTTTATACCCTGCTCGCTTCAGAACCTCGGGTATTACTGTTATGGAAGTACCGTGCAAGGAGGTAAAAACAATTTTAAAGTTGTCTTTTCCCTTGGCATTAAAGTTTCCATTTTTTACGGATGCCTCAATAAATGCTTCATCTACCTTCTTGTCTATTAATTCTATTAAGCTATCATCTGCTTTGAATTTGATATCCTCGAAAGAAAGGCTATTTATTTCGCTTACAATAGCTTCGTCCTCAGGTGGCACTATTTGGCCCCCATCAGTCCAATATACTTTATAACCATTGTATTCTGGAGGATTATGTGAAGCTGTTAGTACTATGCCAGCGTGGCAGTTAAGGTATTTTACGGCAAACGATAGTTCAGGGGTGGTCCTCAATTCCGAAAAAAGGAACACTTTTATACCATTGGCAGCGAATACCTCTGCAACTGTCCTTGCAAGGGTGTCACTATTATGCCTACAATCATAGGCTATTACCACTTTAACCTCTTCGTTTTTATATACTTGATTTAGGTAGTTACTTAGCCCTTGAGTACTTTTTCCCAAGGTGTATTTGTTGATCCTATTGGTACCTGCCCCCATAATTCCACGCATCCCTCCGGTCCCAAATTCAAGGTTTTTATAAAAGCGGTCTTTTAACTCTTCAGTATTGTTGTCTATTAGTTCTTGAATTTCGTTTTTGGTCTTGTCGTCGAAAAAATCGGTCAACCAATTTTTGGCATTTTTCAGTATGGCTTCCATAGTAATTTGGTGTTATATGTGTTCTTAAAAATACGAAGAATATTTATTTATTTTTCGGTAAGATTAATCGCTTCTGTAATATTGTAACGGGTTTCATTCTTTCGGGACCGTACCATAATTTCCCCCAAAAAGCCGGCTAGGAAAAGTTGTGTACCTATTACCATGGCTATCAGCGCAATATAGAATTGTGGACGTTCGGTGATAAGCCTTCCAAACGGGTTGATGAATATTTTGTCGATTCCTAAATAAAGTGCAAATCCAAAACCAATGGTAAACATTAAGACTCCCAAAGCACCAAAAAGGTGCATAGGTCGTTTGCCAAATTTAGAAACAAACCAGATGGTAATTAAATCTAGAAAACCATTAATAAAACGGTCCATCCCAAATTTGGTTTTCCCGTATTTTCTGGCCTGATGTTGCACAATCATTTCATCAATTTTGTTGAATCCTGCACTTTTGGCCAAAACAGGGATATATCGGTGCATTTCCCCAGAAACTTCAATCGTCTTTATAACCTCTCTTTTATAAGCTTTTAGGCCACAGTTAAAGTCGTGCAAATGTACACCAGAGGTTTTACGGGCGGCCCAATTAAATAGTTTAGAGGGGATATTTTTGGAAATGATGGAATCATATCTCTTTTTCTTCCAACCAGAAATAAGGTCAAAACCTTCTTGATCAATTAGTTTATATAATTGGGGTATTTCCTCCGGATTATCTTGTAAATCCGCATCCATAGTTATGACAACATTTCCCTGTGCAGCTTTGAAGCCCGCATGTAAGGCTTGGGATTTTCCGAAATTTTTCAAAAATCGAATTCCCTTTACATTGGGATTGGATGTGCCTAATTTAGTGATTATGTCCCAAGAGGTATCGGTACTTCCATCATCGATAAAAAGTATTTCATATAAAAAATGATTGGATTGCATTACGCGTACAATCCAATCATGCAGTTCTGTTAACGATTCTTCTTCGTTGAGTAAGGGAATTATTATGGATATATTCATTCGGTACTAATGGAAAATCTTTTCAAAAGTACAAATTACTGAATAGTTTCTTGCTTTTTTATAATTAATGCGGGAATAAGTGATAATAAAAAACTTGCCACTACACTATACACTAGTCCAAATACAATCTGCATAGACGGTGTAGTAAATTTTTTACTACCCTCCATTTGGGCATCAATTTGGTCAGGGGTCATTTTAGTAGTTTCCATAAGAAGGCCTTTTTGGTACTCCATGGCCTTGTTCATCATGTCTGGATCAATTACCCCGGCTATAATCTGATTGAAGAGAATACCAATAATTCCACCAATAAGGCCAATGCCCACCCCAATTTTTAATCCTTGTCCAAAAGTAATAAACCCATTATTGTCTTTTTTAAACTGAAGCATTCCGATTACTATCATAACAATAGTAATAATAAGGCTAACGCTCAGCACCATCATTCCGCCTTGGTAATGCATATCCAAAGAGTATAGCATTAATGCAAATACAACGCCTATGGCACCTAGGATAAGTCCGTAAGTTAAAGCATACTTTCCTGTTTTTGGTTGGGTTTCTTCCATGTTGATTAAATTTTAAAGGATTTTTTTGATTAGTTGTGAAGATGTTAAATTTGTTACATTTAAAGTTAAGTAATTTTTATTTTTCCTTTTTTAGGATTTTAAGTTGTTCTTTTCAGAAAAATATTTAAATTTGCACCTCGAAATTAAGCAGGAACAAACGTTTTTACAATGAAAAAAGATATACATCCAGGGAATTATAGATTGGTAGCCTTTAAGGACATGTCCAATGAAGAGGTTTTCCTTACTAAGTCCACAGCCGATACCAAAGAAACTTTAGATGTTGATGGAGTAGAATACCCATTAGTTAAATTGGAGATTTCTAGAACTTCTCATCCATTCTATACTGGTAAAGCCAAATTTTTGGATACAGCAGGTCGTATCGATAAATTTAAGAGCAAATACGATAAGTTTAAGAAATAATATTTTCTTTACAAAAGAGTTATTAAGTCACGCAGTTGCGTGACTTTTTTTGTTTTAATTTAGTTGTATGAACTATATTCTTTTTGATGGTACGGTAAGAAGGGCCCTTTTGCCGTTCACGTTTACCAGACCAGTAGCAGATATTAGAATCGGAATTTTGACCATAAGGGAAAAATGGGAAAAGTATCTGGGCAGTACTATCACCACAATAACCGAAGATTATCTTTCTGAAAGATTTCCAATGGTGGAAATGGAAGAGAATGTTCTTATTAATGCTTCCTTCCTGCCCAATGCCGAATTGGCGGATTTAGTGGCAAATTTAAGAGCTAATGAAGCGGTATTTTATGGAGAAGATGTTATTGCCTTTTATACTGCAGAGACTCAAGATGAGGTAGATTTTTCCACCTATACCCACATAGAATTTGAAGGTCCCGTTTTGAGAATTGAAAATACTTGGGATATATTTTCTAAAAATGGAGAAGCATTACAAGCTGATTTTGACCTCTTGACCGAAGGACGGAAAAGTGCTCCAATTTCCAAGACCAATAGTTTGGTAAACCCAGCGAATATTTTTTTGGAGGAAGGAGCCAGTGTTGAGTACAGTATCTTAAATGCCACAGAAGGGCCCATATATCTTGGGAAAAATTCAGAGGTATGGGAAGGAAATCTTATTCGCGGTGGATTCGCATTGTGTGAAAAAGCTGTGGTAAAGATGGGTGCCAGAATTTATGGACCAACGACAGTTGGCCCGTATAGCAAAGTATGCGGTGAAATTAGCAATACTGTTATTTTTGGATATTCTAGTAAAGGTCATGAAGGTTATCTGGGTAATTCGGTACTTGGGGAATGGTGCAACATTGGTGCGGATTCCAATAATTCCAATTTAAAGAACAACTATGCCAAAGTACGCTTATGGAATTACGATACTGAGAAATTTGAACAGACAGGACTTCAATTCTGCGGACTAATGATGGGCGACCATAGCAAAACGGCCATAAATACTATGTTCAATACCGGAACGGTAATAGGTGTTAACTGCAATATTTATGTCCCTGGTTTCCCTAGGAATTTTATCCCCAGTTTTAGTTGGGGAGGCGCCTCCGGTTTCACTACCTACCAGCCCAATAAGGCTTTTGAGGCGGCCAAAGTAATGATGGCACGTAGGGGAGTGGAATTTAATGAAATGGATGCCAATATCCTTAACCACGTTTTTGAGGAATCCAAACAGTGGCGTAAAGATTAATCATATCCCGTTAAATATTCCAAACCATTTGTGTGGACTAAATGGCTGCCTAATTATTTGGTATATTTGCAGTCATTTTGGATTAGGTTTATAAGAAACTGAATTATATTCAGAGAAAGAAAGATAATGATGAAAAAAAAGGTAGCTTTCTATACTTTGGGCTGCAAGCTCAATTTTTCGGAAACATCAACCATAGCTAGAGATTTGGTGGAGGAAGGCTTTGAACGTGTGGATTTTTCTGAAAATGCGGATATGTATGTCATCAATACATGTTCCGTTACAGAAAATGCCGATAAGCGATTTAAATCGATTGTTAAGCAAGCACAAAAAAGCAATCCAAATGCATTTGTAGCTGCTATAGGCTGCTATGCACAACTTAAACCCGAGGAGTTAGCCGCTGTAGACGGTGTTGACCTTGTTTTGGGAGCAACCGAAAAATTCAAGATTGCAGATTATGTCAATGATCTTTCCAAGAATGATTTTGGAGAGGTACATTCTTGTGAAATAGAGGAGGCCGACTTCTATGTGGGCAGTTATGCCATTGGCGATCGTACTAGGGCATTTTTAAAAGTGCAGGATGGCTGCGATTATAAATGTACCTATTGTACCATTCCGTTGGCTAGAGGGATTTCTAGGAGCGATACCCTTCAGAATGTCTTAACGAACGCCGCGGAAATCTCAGCAAAGGGTATTAAGGAAATTGTGCTTACCGGAGTTAATATTGGCGATTATGGGAAAGGGGAATTTGGTAACAAAAAACATGAACATACTTTTTTGGATCTGGTAAAAGCTTTGGATGGGGTAGATGGAATTCACCGTTTACGAATTTCATCGATTGAACCAAATCTATTAAAAAATGAAACCATAGATTTTGTAGCGCAAAGCAATTCTTTTGTCCCTCATTTTCATATTCCACTACAGAGCGGAAGTGATGCCATTCTTAAATTAATGAGCAGAAGATATTTGACCAATCTATATGTTGATCGGGTTAAAAGAATTAAGGAAGTTATGCCGCACGCCTGTATAGGAGTGGATGTAATAGTTGGATTTCCAGGAGAAACAGAGGCACATTTTTTAGAAACTTATAATTTCTTAAATGAATTGGATATTTCTTACCTCCACGTATTTACTTATTCTGAAAGGGATAATACAAAGGCTGTTGAATTAAATGGGGTAGTGCCTAAAAAAGTTAGAAACAAGAGAAGTAAAATGTTAAGGGGTCTTTCGGTGAAAAAAAGACGGGCTTTTTATGAAGGACAATTAGGTTCTATTAGAACGGTATTGTACGAATCCGAGAACAAAGAAGGTTATATACACGGTTTTACGGAAAATTATGTAAAAGTAAAAGCACCTTGGAACCCCAGTTTGGTCAACACTTTGCACGAGGTAAATCTTACAGAAATTGATGATGACGGAATGGTGAGATGTATTGAAGTAGGTAGCATGGCATTGGCCTAGCCTAATCAAAATCTCTTAGTACTGTTAGATTAAGAATAAAAGTAAAAAACCTCTCATAACTGAGAGGTTTTTTGCTGAAGTATATTATATTCTTATTCCTACGGGAAGCATTTCTTTGTATTGTCGATTCTTCCTCAAGAAACCTGCTATTTGAGGGCTAGTGGGTACGACTCTTAAATTCTGTTCTTGGATATGGCTCAAAACACTTTTAATGAAATCTTCTTTAAAACCTTCCTTTGTTATTTCCTCAGGAATTACAAGTTTGGTTAAAAAAACTTTGCGTTCTTGGGAAGAATACTCAATCTTGGCCAAGTGGCCGTCAACCTTGGCTTCAAATTGTCTCAAGAAGCCATTGTCCTTAATTTCTACTTCATTCATATAGTTTGATTTTAAATAATGACTAATTTTGGATCATAACGTTCTCAAATTACAATCTAGGCTTATAAATTAGGTAAAAATAAGTGGGGACGAAAAAGCCAAGAAAACAAAGTTAGCTAAAAAAAAGCAATTATCCTATTTAAATAGAATGCTGAAAAACCAAATGGTCCACAATAAAATACACGTTTACTTCATGCCTGGAATGGCTGCCAATACAACTATTTTTGACAACATAAACCTACCAACGGAGACCTTTGAAAAGCATTGTTTAGATTGGATCATTCCTGACAAGGATATATCTTTGGAAGAATATGCCTTGAGAATGTGCAGTTATGTAAAACATGACAATGCCGTTCTAATAGGGGTCTCCTTTGGTGGAATTCTTGTTCAGGAAATGGCAAAACACATTACGGTGAGGAAAGTAATAATAATTTCGAGCGTTAAGAGTAAATCGGAACTGCCCAGGAGAATGATTTTCGCCAAATATACCAGAGTACACAAGTTATTACCCACAGGACTCGTGAATAATATGGAATTGTTGGCCAAATACGCCTTTGGGGAAACTGTTCCCAAGCGCTTGGCACTTTATGAACAGTATTTATCCATACGCGACAAATATTATCTGGACTGGTCCATAAATACCATCATAAATTGGCAACAAACTAAGTGCCAGGAGAACATTGTACATATTCACGGGGAAAAAGACCCCGTCTTTCCAGTAAGCCACATTAAAGATTGTATTACAGTTAAAAATGGGACCCATACGATGATAATTCACCGATCAAAATGGTTTAATGAACACTTACCCACAATTATTTTGCAATAAGGCAGTTCTATTTAATATCTTTGAACTAGAACAGGGTAGGAGGTATGGAATACCAAAGTAGCAGAACGGCTTACCCAATGTAAAGAGACAAATTAGGAATAATTAGCAATTTTAAAAATATAACAGATGAAGATTATAAAGAACGTTTTAATGATTTTGGGAGTTTTTTTCGTGGGAAGCACCTTAATATTTGCTGTACAAAATCAGTACAAGGAAACGGCCATGGTAATGGAGGATTCCACACCTGAAACAAATGACGCAGGCGATGTGGGGTACCGAATCACAGCAATTGAGATACCAGAAGATTTGAATTTCTCAGGCGAATCTGTGCCATTCGATGACCCAGAGATAATGGAGCGTGTTGATCGTGAATTTTTGGTAAATACCTATTGGCAGTCCAATGCCCTGCTTTTAATGAAACGGGCAAATAAATTTTTTCCAATTATAGAGCCAATTTTGGCCAAAAATGGCATCCCGGACGATTTTAAATACTTGGCACTTGCAGAGAGTGGACTTCAAAATGTTGTTTCTCCTGCAGGAGCAACGGGTTTTTGGCAGATAATGAGCGCAACAGGTAAGGAATATGGATTGGAAATAAACTCCAATGTGGATGAAAGGTACCATATTGAAAAATCGACCGAAGTGGCTTGTAGATATTTGAATAAATCAAAATCGAAATTTGGTAGCTGGACTCTGGCTGCTGCTGCATATAACGCCGGGGCAGGTGGAATACAAAAGTATATGGGTATACAGAAAGCGGACGGTTATTATGACCTCCTTTTGGGAGAAGAAACTGGACGTTATGTGTTTCGTATTTTAGCAATAAAGGAGATTCTTTCCAACCCTGAGAAGTACGGTTTTCACATAGAAAAAGAAGATATGTATAGCGCTGTTCCAACCTTTAACGTTGAAATAGATGAATCGGTTAGTAATTTCGCCGACTTTGCCAATCTATATGAAATAAACTACAAAATTTTAAAGAGGCATAACCCATGGCTAAGAGAGCCACATTTAAACAATGCTTCCAAGAAGAAGTATACTATAGAAATTCCAAATAAAGGTTACTACAAGGTTTCAAAATAAATGATGTCTTACCTAAAAGATAATATTTGGTCCATTCTCCTTGGAATTAACTATATCTTGGTAATCATATTATTGGTGGTTATTGTTTTAAAAAACAGAAACCCTGTAAAAACCTTATCTTATATATTTGCTCTAATAGTCTTTCCATTTGTGGGACTCTTGGTTTATTATTTTTTTGGACAGGACTACCGAAAAGATAAGATATTTAATAAAAAATATATCAATGATAATAGTAGGCTCAAAAGATGGCAGGAGAAATTTAGCCTTAATCGAGAGGAGAAAGAGGGGCTAGAGGAAGAGTTTGGGGAAGGGATTTATAAGATTTACCATTTACTAAGAAATAATGATAAGGCAGTCTTAACGTTTGATAATAAGGTAGATATCCTAGTTAATGGGGAAGCTAAATTTAAAGTATTACGAGATGACCTGAAGAATGCCAAGCATCATATTCACCTGGAATATTTTGTTCTTTTTGATAATGGACTGGGGTCAGAAATTATAGATATACTTTGCCAAAAAGCAAAAGAAGGTGTTTTGGTGCGATTAATCTATGATGACGTAGGCAGTAACATTTCCAATAAAAATAAAAAGAAACTTACTACCTACGGAGTGAAGCACTTTGCATTTATGCCCGTTCTTTTCTCTAATTCTACTAGTAAGTTAAATTACCGAGACCATAGAAAAATTGTTGTCATAGATGGTGATATAGGTTATGTGGGAGGAATTAATCTGGATCAGAAATACGACAACAGCTTTGAAAATGATCGATATTGGCGAGATACGCATCTCCGTATCGAAGGAGGGGCGGTCGGAGCCTTACAATCTTCATTCTTGTTGAGTTGGAATTTTGCTGCAAAAGAAGAATTAGAAATTGAGGAAATATTACTACCAAAACATAAGTCTAAGCCTAAGAAACCGGTCGCCATACAAATAGCCGCCAGTGGCCCAGATAGTGATTGGGCCAATATTATGGAAGCTATGTTTTGTGCTATTAACACAGCTAGGGAGAGTATATTGATCGCCACCCCTTATTTTATGCCTAATACTGCCATTTTAACCGCATTGACCACAGCTGCCAGGAGTGGGGTGGAAGTTAAAATTATTATACCTTATGAATCGGATTCATGGGCCGCCCAGTATGCCACGGATTCCTATATTGAGGAATGTCTAAATTCTGGAATAATTATTTATAGGTATTGCAAAGGTTTTATTCATGCTAAAACGCTCGTAATAGATAATATGTTTTCAAGTATTGGCACGGCCAATTTGGATTATCGTAGTTTTTCCATGAACTTCGAAATAAATGCGTTGATCTACAATAAAGCAATAAATGCACAAATGAGGAAGCAATTTGAATTGGATATCATAGATTGTGAAGAGGTTACTCTAGACCGTTGGGAAAGCCGTGGTATAGGTCGTAAACTACAGGAGTCATTTAGTAGGTTATGGGCACCATTACTTTGAGTTAAGTTCACTAAGGTCTTTTCTAAAACGATCTTAGGGAGATCCTATTTAGTTGTTACTCTTACACTTCCCTTTATATTTTTTTCATCTGCTGCTGCATCATCTTTATCTGCTCGGCAAGCATGTTCTGCTTGTCCAGTTTCTTAGCTTCGTTCAAGAGCATGGTAGCCTCTCTTTTTCTGCGTTTTTGCATTGCAATACCCGCAAGGCTCAATTTAGCCATGGCGACATCATAATCCATATTGAGACCAAATTTCAATGCTTTTTTAAAGTATTTTTCGGCTTGGGTAAGATTGGTCTGAGAGAATATAATACCGTTAAGGTAATTATAATAACCATTCTGCTTTAAGGTAAGAGCGGCATCTGGATTTTTTATTTTGTCGAGCCATTTCTTGGTACCGGCCAAATCCTGTTTACGCATTTTCAAGAATGCCAATAAAATAATTTCATTCCTAAAATATAGAAATATGAAAATAGAGGAGAGGAGGATCAGGGAAATTCCATTTCCAATATTACCTTCTATAAATTGATATACGGCATAGGCTATGATTAAAGCAGCTATGACTAATTTTAAATTTTTATTGAACATATTACTTATTAATTAATTTGTACGTAATTTTTGATTTTATAGTGGTAGGGATCTCTTGGTCACCCATTTGTATCATGGTGGAGGTCCCAGTTGTTAAGCCTTCTACAAGCATACTGAGAATAAAACCAGAAGTAGTGTCCGTCGTTACCAACGTGGTTTGTGTCCCGCTTAGTTTCATACTGGTATTGGCATCAGTTATATCCATTACAACATTAGCCTTACCGTTAATTTCTGCCGTGTTGCCAACTATACTTTTCAGTGTCCATGTATTGGTAGTTTTTAATTTACCATCATAAGCGTTTTCCCATTTATCATTTACTTTAACTTTTTTATCCGGATAAATAAAGGTCATTTGCTTGTAACTATTGGACAGAGCCACTGATCCAAACTCATTTTTTAAGGACTTTTTCATCATATTGATCGAGAATTCATCTTCCAAACCCGAGGCCCTGGCCATTTTTGCAACCAGGCTGTCGCCGCCTTGAACCTTTAATATATTACCGTTCTTGGCTAAAACCATTTTCACAGGATTGTTCAATATAGTATTGAAAATTTTGGACTGCATATCTTCTTCCTTTACCTCTTTGGCCTTTACATTCATTAATTCTCCTTGGATACTAGATGTCATTTTTAGATTTAAATCCTTAAAAGTCAATGATACCTCATATCCATTTACAAGTTCACCAAGCACTTTAAATTCTAAAATTCCATCAATATGATTGGCTATTTCGTGAGTAGCACCATCCAATTCTTGTATGATTACCTGCTCAGCATCCTGTTTAATCTTAAATACATCTCCTTTTTTTAAGTGATATTGCAATGTGGTTTGTCCAAAAACACCCGTTTTACACAGGATACAAACCATTAAAAATATAAAGCGCTTCATGTTAAAGTGTCATTCAGGTTAAGCCGATGCAAAAGTAATAAAATCCTGTGGGCCTTAGGGTGGGCAATCCTAAAAAAATATTTTTTTAATAAGATTTGTCAATGCAAAAACTCTTTGTATATTTGCAGCCGGATTTTGCTGTCTTTGAAGCAAAGTTTAAACAATATCAAAAGTAATTTAAGCAGACTATAAAAAATACGCTACGATGAGCAAAAGAACATTTCAACCATCAAAAAGGAAGAGAAAAAACAAACATGGTTTTAGAGAACGTATGGCTTCTGCCAATGGTAGAAAAGTTCTAGCTAGAAGAAGGGCAAAGGGAAGAAAGAAATTATCTGTATCCTCGGAACTGAAGCACAAAAAATAATGATTGAATTATTTTTTTAAAATAATAAGGTGTTACTTTTTCCGAAGTAGCACCTTTTTTTTGTCCAATTCTCTCTTTCATATATATAAATAACTAGTAAAATGCCGAAAAGAAAAGATTTAAATTCTATTTTAATTATTGGTTCAGGCCCCATTGTTATTGGTCAAGCATGTGAGTTCGATTATGCAGGTACACAGGCATTAAGATCATTAAGAGAAGACGGTATAGAAACCATACTCATCAACAGTAACCCTGCTACGATCATGACCGACCCTACTATGGCCGATCATGTATACTTAAAACCTTTGACTACAAAATCTATCAGGGAGATTCTGGAAAAACATCCCAACATAGATGCGGTTTTGCCTACCATGGGTGGCCAAACAGCTTTAAACCTTTGTATTGAAGCGGATACTAAAGGAATTTGGGAAGATTTCGGTGTAAAAATCATAGGAGTAGATATAGATGCTATAAACATTACGGAAGACCGGGAAAAATTCCGTGAGCTAATGTTAAAAATTGGCATAGGAATGGCGCCTCAAGCTACCGCTACTTCTTTTCTGAAAGGTAAGGAAATTGCCCAAGAATTTGGCTTTCCATTGGTTATCAGGGCTTCATATACGCTTGGTGGGGCAGGAGCTTCCATAGTGTACAAAGCAGAAGATTTTGATGAGCTACTAAGCCTTGGATTGGAAATTTCTCCTATTCACGAGGTGATGATCGATAAAGCCTTAATGGGCTGGAAGGAGTACGAATTGGAGTTGTTAAGGGATAAGAATGACAACGTAGTCATTATCTGTACCATTGAAAATATGGACCCTATGGGGATCCATACCGGAGACTCTATAACTGTAGCGCCGGCTATGACCTTATCTGACAGTACCTTCCAGAGAATGCGGGATATGGCCATTCATATGATGCGTAGTATCGGAGATTTTGCAGGGGGATGTAACGTGCAGTTTGCGGTAAGTCCAGATGAAAAGGAAGACATTATTGCTATAGAAATTAACCCTAGGGTTTCCCGATCCTCTGCGTTGGCTTCCAAGGCCACAGGATATCCTATCGCCAAGATTGCCGCTAAACTGGCCATTGGATATAATTTAAATGAACTAAGTAATCAAATTACAAAATCTACGTCGGCCTTATTTGAACCTACCTTGGATTATGTTATTGTAAAAATTCCACGATGGAATTTTGATAAATTTGAAGGTTCGGATAGAACTTTAGGACTTCAGATGAAGTCTGTTGGAGAGGTAATGGGCATTGGTCGGTCATTTCAAGAAGCCCTGCACAAAGCTACACAGTCGTTAGAAATAAAGAGGAACGGACTTGGTGCGGATGGTAAGGGGTACACCAATTATGATGAAATAATCAGTAAACTTACGATTCCAAGTTGGGACCGGGTATTTGTCATTTATGATGCCATACAAATGGGGATTCCTTTGAGCAGGATTCATGAGATCACAAAAATTGACATGTGGTTTTTAAAGCAATACGAAGAGCTTTATCAACTTGAAAAGGAAATCACCAACTATAACATTGACACACTTACCAAAGATCTTTTGTTGGAAGCCAAGCAAAAAGGGTTTGCTGATAGGCAAATAGCCCATATGCTAGATTGTTATGAGAGTGAAGTATACAACAAACGTGTAGCCCTAAATGTTAATAGGATCTATAAATTGGTAGACACCTGTGCGGCAGAGTTTAAGGCCATGACACCTTATTATTATTCTACTTTTGAAGCGGAAATAGAAACTCCGGATGGGAAGAGATATGTAGAGAACGACAGTATTGTAACCGATAAGAAAAAGATTGTAGTTCTTGGTTCTGGTCCCAACCGTATAGGGCAGGGGATAGAATTTGATTACTGTTGTGTACATGGTGTATTGGCTGCAGCGGAATGTGGTTATGAGACTATCATGATCAATTGTAACCCTGAAACAGTTTCTACAGATTTTGATATCGCTGACAAACTTTATTTTGAGCCCGTATTTTGGGAACACATTTACGATATTATTAGACACGAAAAGCCAGAGGGCGTTATTGTTCAACTTGGAGGACAAACGGCACTTAAATTGGCTGAAAAATTGGATAAATATGGAATTAAAATAATCGGTACTAGCTTTAAGGCATTAGACTTAGCTGAGGATCGAGGAAGTTTTTCAAACTTATTATTGGAAAACAATATTCCATTTCCCCCATTTGGCGTAGCCGAAACAGCCGAAGAAGCCTTGGCGCTTTCAGACAAGTTGGATTTCCCATTATTGGTAAGACCATCATATGTATTGGGTGGACAAGGAATGAAGATTGTGATCAACAAGGAAGAGTTGGAATCTCATGTAGTGGATTTATTACGTAAAATACCAAACAACAAATTATTGTTGGACCACTATTTGGATGGAGCCATAGAAGCCGAGGCAGATGCCATTTGTGACGGAGAGGATGTTTACATTATCGGAATTATGGAGCATATAGAGCCCTGTGGAATCCATTCCGGGGATTCAAATGCTACCTTACCACCCTTTAATCTAGGTGAATTTGTAATGCAGCAGATAAAGGACCACACCAAGAAGATTGCCTTGGCTCTTAACACAGTAGGGTTAATCAATATTCAATTCGCAATTAAGGAGGATATTGTTTATATTATAGAGGCTAACCCACGAGCATCCAGAACGGTACCCTTTATAGCGAAAGCCTATAAGGAACCTTATGTAAACTACGCCACCAAAGTAATGCTGGGTGAGAAAAAAGTAAAAGACTTTACTTTTAATCCACAACTGGAAGGGTATGCCATAAAACAACCTGTATTTTCCTTTAATAAATTCCCGAATGTAAATAAGAATTTAGGTCCGGAAATGAAGAGTACAGGGGAGAGCATTTTGTTTATAGACAGTCTAAAGGACGACGAATTTTACAATTTGTACTCTAGACGTAAGATGTATTTGAGCAAGTAAATCCAATATTTACGGATTTCAGGGAAATATTATTTCCTATTTAATTTAAAATTGTATGTCCGTTTAGTGTCCATTAGCTGTAATGCTTGCAATAACAAGCCTATCAAAGATTCGTTCCCCAAAATACCTGCGGTTCAGCTTATATACGAACTCGTTCAGGTATAACTGCAGATATTT